>MDSW01028002.1_pt1 | contig 13692 bp, 4 predicted proteins | sample 811171 | NCBI WGS metagenome assembly MDSW01 (sample SAMN05326641, study PRJNA326480) | marine metagenome | isolation source: seawater | place: Atlantic Ocean: North West | collected 2012 | reverse complement strand
GCGTGACGGAGACCGCGCGAGCGACGCGCGCCGCGCGTGACCGCCCGCGCGATTCGCGCGCGGCGCCGCGCCGCCGAGCGCGCGGGGCGCCGGCGCCGAGGCCGTCCAGGGCGCCGCCATCGTCCTCCGCGACGACGCGCGCCACCTGGCAGTGCGGGGGGAAGAGGTTTACAAGTACTCCTCGGCGGTGACGGATCGCTCGTCATTCCGATGCGATGAGCGCGTTGCCCGCGAACACCCGCGTGTCACGCGCCCGCGCCTCGCGGCTCGCACCCATTCTCATCATCCGCGGTCCCGCCTCTCGTCGCGGTCACACCGGCCTCGCGCCCCCCACGACCCCGCGGGCGCTCCGCGGGTCGTCACCGCGGGCTGGCGCGGGTGTCGCATGCCCCGCGGCTGCGCGTGTCCCTCCCCTCTCTCCGCCGTCGCGCCGGGCGCCTGGGACAGCGACGAGGAATCGCTCGCCGCGTACGAGCGCTCGCGCGACGCGGCGCGCCGGCGGCGGCGGGCCCCCCCCCGGACCTCCGCGACCCCGACGCCGCGCTCGACGTCTCCCCGCGCGGCGGCGACGCGATGACGTGGACGCCCGGAAGCCTCCCAGCCGACCAGGACCCGAGCCTGGCCGCCGCCCCGCGCGTCGTGTTCCCGCCGCTCCCGGCGCCCGCGATTTCCCGAGATTTCCCGGCGACGGTCCCGCCGGGCCACGACGCGTACGGCTTCCCCCTCCCCACGGACGCGGACGCGCTGGCCGCGCGCGCGCGGTGCGACGCCTCCGCGCGTAAGCGTTCCCCGCGGTGGGACCTGTTCCGGAACGCGCGCGGCGCGGACGCGTTCAAGAACCTGTACCCCGGGTGTAACGCCGCCGACGATTTCGGCTTCATCGGCGCCACCGGCGTCCCGTCAAAGCGCCTCTTCCCGTTCGACCACCTGTTCGACGCGCTCATCCCCACTCCGCGCTCGAAGGTGCGGAGAGCGTGGGCGATGCTCAAGAACCTCACGCGCAAGGGCGTCCCCCACGACCTGAGGCCGCACGTGTGGTGGCACGCGTCGGGCGCGTTCGCCGCCCGCGAGTCGTGGTCCCCCGGCTTTTACGCGTCTCTGCGGGACGCGTTCGACCCGAGCGCGGGCGGGCGCGCGCCGACGGAGCGGGAGAAGAAAACGCTCGAACAGATCGACCTGGACGTCGAGCGCACGTTCCCGGAGAACCCGGTGTTCACGGACGAGAAGCGCGGGCCGCGCGGGACGCGGCGCATTCTCACCGCGCTCGCGAAGCTGAAGCCGGAGACGGGGTACTGCCAGGGGATGAATTACATCGCCGGGTTCGCGTGGCTCGTGCACGAGGGCGACGAGGAGAAGGCGTTCTGGACCGTCTTCGCGCTCTTACAGAACGTCGTGGCCGACCGCGTGCACTCGCACGATATCGGCGGGTGCGTGAGCGAGTTCAGGGTGCTGCACCGGCTCATCCGGCGCTCGCTGCCGAGGCTCCATCGGCACTTCGAAAAGACGGGGACGGACCTCGTCATGGTCGCCGCGCGGTGGCTCCTCTGCTTCCTCGTGGAATCGTACCCGCCGGAGACGACGGCGCGCGCGATGGACGCCATCTTCAGCGAGGGCGTCAAGGTGTGGTTCCGGGTGGTACTCGCGACGCTCAAGATGAACGAGCGCGAGATTTTAAGCGCGAAGACGCTCCCGGAGATCATGACGACGCTGCGAAGCGCGTTCAGGGAGACGCACGACCGAGACGCGCTCATGCGGGTCGCGTTCGCCGGGATCGGAAGGGTGTCGAGGAAAGACATCCAGAGGCACAGGGATACGGTCAGGAAGGAAGAGAACGCGGAGAAGGAGCGGAAGAAGAAACGGGAGTGAGGAGGACGGGAGAACAGCCCGGAGCGCGCGAGAGCGAGCGCCGTGAAGACGCGTTAGCTCTGTCCTGTTCGTCAGAGTGTCGTCGGGAGTTCGAGCGGGGACAGAAAAAATCCGAACGGCGCTCGCGGGCTGAATGTCGCTGTTCGACGGCTGCCTTCATCCCAGCAGGAGACAGTTATTTGTTGTATACAGCTGTACGCGTTCGGCGGCTCGCGCGCGCGCACTCTCACTCTCGTCGTCGCGGCGCTGCGCTCCCGGCGGTCTAGGAGCTGGGCGCGCGCACTCATCCGCGGCGCGACCACCCGCTCGCCTTCGTCTCCCGCGGGTTTTGGGGAGCCGGCGCGGGGGCGCGGGTCGTTCGGACGGGGAAGAGGGGGGGAGAAGAAAATGTCGGGATCGTCGGGCGATATGTTCCAGCAGACGCACCTCGTGGCGTCCGGCGCGCAGCCGTGGATCGCCCAGGTGCGCCTCGCGTCGGGTCTCTCGCGCGTCGCGCGTCGCGCCCGCGCGCGAACGCGCGCCCGCGGCCCTCCACCGTCTGCGCTCGTTCGTCCCGCGCGTGCTGCCATCCCGCCGCCTCGCCATCCGCGCCCGCTCCAACGACGCACCGACCCGAACGAGCGCGCATTATTATCGTGGCGCTGACCGTCGCTCCCCCCCCGGGCCTCCCCTCCCGCGTCCTCGTCCAGGTGGTCGCCGCGAGCGGCAACAGGTTCGCCTACGCGTCCACGCTCGGCATCTACGTCTTCAACGGCGAGGACGCCTCGCTCATCAAGGTGCGCCCTCCCTCCCTCCGGACCCCGCGCCCGCGCCCGCGAACGGCGAGACGCGGGCTCGCGCGCCCACCCCGCGCCGAATCGCTCGCGGATTCGGCGTTCGACGAATTATTCTCCCCGAACACTCGGCGCGCGGCGATTCGTCCCGTCTCGCGTTCTTCCCTCGGCCGCTCACCCTCGTTCCTCGCCCTCGAACCCCCCCCGCCCCCTCCGCCTCTCCCCCGCCCCTCCCCGCCCCGACAGATCGCGGCGATGCAGAACCACACGATCACCTGCTTCGCGTGGCACCCGAGGAACCACGACCTGCTCGCGGTGTGCACCAACGACGACGTCATCCACGTGTACGACGTCGCGACGGGCGCGGAGAGGCAGCGCCTGAAGTTCTCCGCGTACGGCGCGAGGCACGTGGAGTGGCACCCGCGCCTGGAGACGGAGCTGACGTGCGTGGTGAAGGCGGAACTGTACAAGTGCGACCTGGGGAAGATGACGCTGTCGCGGCAGGTGTTTTCGCCCAAGCACGTCATCACGGTTTTCGCGCGCCACCCGAGTAACGAGTCTCTGTGCGCGATGGGGTGCGAGAACGGCTCCGTCTGGCTCTGGAACAGCGACACGGGGCAGAGCCAGCAGCTGAGCCGCGTGTTCGAGAACACGAAGATCGCGGACGTGTCGTTCGACCCGAAGAGCGAGGATTACTTGCTCGCCGCGACGTTCGGCGGGATCATCACGCTCTGGAACGTCGAGGGGCGATTCAGCGTCAGCAGCGCGTCGAGGCCGACGCAGCTGATGGAGTTCGCGAAGCAGAGCCCGGGCCTGAGCGCGTGCCGGTGGATCGCGTCGATGCCCGGGACGTTCGTAACGAGCAGCGAGCGCCACGGCGTGATTCGGACGTGGAACGTGAGCAACCAAAACCCGCTCGAGTCGATCAAGTGCGACCAGGGCGCGGTGTCGAGCTTCGCCGAGCTGCGCGGGGGCGGGGGGCGCGCCGGCGCCGAGGCGAAAATCGTCGCGTCGTTCAAGTCCGGGCAGGTGGCGATCGTGGACGTGCGGTCGCGAAGGCAGACGTGGACGAGCGAGGAGGGGCACACGGAGACCATCTTCGATTGCTCGCTCTCCCCTGCGAACCCGGACGACCTGTTCAGCTGCAGCTTCGACGGGACGATTCGGCGGTGGGACGCGAGGATGAAAAAATGCGTCCAGACGTTCTACACCGCCGACGCGAGGGCGCGCGGGTTGGGCGGCGGAGACCGCGCGTACGAGGCCGGGAAGGGCTCGCTGTACAGTTGCGCGGTGTCCTGCGACGGTAGCATCGTGTGCGGCGGCGGGTACGAGGGGAAGCTGTACGTGTTCGACGTTGAGAGCGGGCGCGCGATGCCGTCGCTCGAGGAGAACAAGCTGGCGATTCATCGCGTCGTCGCGCACCCGAGCGAGCCCGGGGTGTTCGCGTTCGCGTGCCTCGACCACACGTTGACCCTGGTGCACGTCGAGCGGCACCGCGAGGGGACGCCGAGCGCCGCGCCGTTCGTCAGGTGTCGGATCATGCACGAGGCCCAGGTGTTCGGCTGCGCGTTTGATTTGTTCAACCCGGACGCGATCGCGGCAGGGACGCTCACGGGGACGATTTACGTGCACCGCGCGTCCCTGAGCGATTGTCGCACCCCTCACGCGGTGCTCGACGAGCGCGACGGCGGGCACGCGAAGAAGTGCTACGGCGTCACGTACTCCCCGCTCGTTCCGGGGCGTCTGCTGTCCGTGTCTGACGACACGACCGCTCGGGTGTGGTCGCTTGACGGCGCGACGGGGGCGCCGACGGAGCCCGCGATCGTCTTACGTGGGCACACCAAGTACGTGCGCGGGCACGCGTGGCACCCGGAGATGCCGAACGTGTGCTTCACCGGTTCGTGGGACGCGACCGTTCGGACGTGGGACGTGGTCGTTGGCGCGTGCTTGACCGTGTCCGACTGCCACCTCGCGGACGTGTACGCGATCGCGACGCACCCGGACCGGCCGTTTTTCGCCGTGACGTGCAGCCGCGACACGACGATGCGGTTTTGGTCGACGGAGGCGCTCGCGCCGGCGGCGAAGCTCCGCGCGGTCATGGGCGCGGACCCGAGCCTGGCGAAGGGCGCGGGCGTCAAGAGACGAAGCGACGGGCCCAAGACGCTCGCGGGCCGACGCGTGGGCGGGGAGCTGAGCGACGCGCTGAAGAGACGCGCTGAAGACGACGGGTCCCCGGGCGGCGGCGGCGGCGAACTCCGCGACTGCGCGCGATTGCGCCGCGTCTTCGAGGCGCTCTCGGGCCACCCCGCCGCGGGGGAGATGTGGCGCCTCGCGTCGATCGAGGCGGAGGGCCCCGAGCGGTACCGCCGCCGCCTCTCGTCGAACGATCGGGGTACGTCCGCGGGGTACGTCCCGCACAGGTTCGAGGCGACGGCGGCGGCTGAGCGCGAGGCGGAGGCGCTCGAGGCGTCGGTGGCTTCGGCGCGGGCGGGGTCCGCGCAGAAGGAGGCGGCGCTGCGGAAAGCCGCCGAGTGCAGGCTTCGCCGCGGCGACGTTCGCGGGTACTGCGAGCGCATGCGCGAGGTCGGGGACTGGAACGCCGCCCTCGCCGCCGCGCCCGCGGTGTCGCTCGCGTACTGGTCTTCGCTCGCGGGGGCGCGCGCGGAGGCGACGGCGGCGGAGGAGGACGCCGACCCAAACGACGCGACGGCGATGCGGCTTGTCTCGGGGCGGGCGGAGGAGGCGGCGGCGGCGCTTCTCGGGGCGGGGAGGGGGGACGACGCCTTCGTCGTCGCGTGCGCGCACGACGCGGGCGCGTTCCTCGAAAAGATGGAGGAGCCCGACGACGCAAGCCTGGGCGCATCGCGTCCTCCGGCGGCGGTCGCTTCCGCCTCGGACGACGACGACGACGACGACGGAGGCGCGGGGCGGCTCGGGACGCCGTCGGGGAGCTCGGGGAGCGTCTCGTCCGGCGGGGACGACGCGTACGGTTCCTCGACGCCCGCGGGCGGTTCCTCGTCGCTCCGGTCGCCGCCGTTCCGGTCGCCCCTCTCGGCCCTCCCGACGCCCCCCGGGGGGACGTTCGACGCCCCCTCCCTCGACGGCGAGGCGAGCCCCTCGGGCTCGTTCAGGAGCGCCGCGAGCACGCCCGCGCGAGGCCACTCGAGGGCGAACACGCTCGAGGCGCTTCCGGACCTCGCCGCCGCGCTCCCGCCGGGCTTGATGAACCCAGGCTTGAACGGGGAGAAGAAGAAGCTCGCGCCACTCGCGCCGCTTCCCCCGCTCGCGGCGAAGGTCCCGCTCAGGCCCCTCAACGTCGGCGAGCCTCCCGCGGCGAAGGCGGAGAAGCGCGCCGGCCACTCGGAGGAGAGGACCTACGTTCCGATCGTGGAGGGGGCCCACCCGGGGGCGCGCGCGCGAATGAGCGCGTCGGCGGAGGCGCCCGGGGGGTCCTCCTCCTCGCCGCCCACCGCGGGCGGCGGCGTTTCGTCCTCCTCGGGCGCCGCGGCGGTTCGCGTTCGGTCGTCGCAGGCGACGACGAAGCTCGCGCACGGCGACGCCGTCGGCGCGGCGGCGCTGTGCTTGTCGGCGGGGGACGCGCGGGGCGCGGCGACGTGTTTAGTGCGCGGCGCGCAGCCCGAGATGGCGGCGGCGCTCATGCTCGCACTCGAGACGAAGCTATCCGAGCGTCCGAGCGGCGACGAGGGCGAGGTTTCGACGACGAGCGCACCCGGCGGCGACTTCGCTCGCGCGCTTCTCGCCGAGCGCGCGGCTGAGCTCGGCGAGTGGGACCTGGCGCTCGCGGCGGCGTCGGCGATTTCGCGCGACGACGCGCGGAGGTGGCGGGTCGACCTCGTCCTCGGCGCGCGGATCGCGTCGGAGGGCGCGGACTCTCCGTCCGTCGCTTCGTTCCGCGACGCGTGCGCCGAGGTCACGAGGGCGTGCGAGGGGGGGGGGGTCGGGGAGGCGGACGCCGCGGCGAGCGCTCTGGCGCGCGCGCTCGCGGGCGACGCGGAGTCCGGCGCGCGCGTCGCGGTGGACGCGGCGCACGCCGCCGTCGGATCTGAGGCTTGGGACGGCGCGTCGCTCCTTCGGATCCAGGACGCGCTCGCGGTGATCGGCGGCGGGCGGTTCGCGAGCGCGTGCGACCCGAAGCTCCGCGCCGAGGTGACGATGCTGCGGTGTTACTTGTCCGCGCTCGCGCTTGCGTCCGCGGGGTACACCCCGGCGCAGCACTCGCTGTACCACCACGCGAGGGCGTCGCTCAAGCGCACGCGCAAGTTGGACGAGAACGGCACCAGGGACACGGGGTTCCCGCACCCCGTGCCGTACGTCTCGCTGCACGAGCTCGGGCACATGCGCGAGACGTACCCGGCGGACGCGATGAGCGGGCTGAGCGAGGTGGCGAACGCGGAGTCCGTGCCGTACGCGCTGAGGGAGATCGCCGCCGAGATGGCGGAGGCGCTGGAGGCGACGTGCGGGGATGACGCGAGAGACAAGGCGCCGCCGCCCCTCGCCGCCGCCGCCGCCCCGCCGGCGTACAACGGCGTCGTGGACTGGGCGAGCGGGCAGGATAAGATGCCCATGGAGGAGGCGTTACGCGCGGCGAGCTACTGGCGAGCCGCGGGGTTCGCGGACGAGAGCGCGTTCAAGCCCCCGGGAGGAGGGATACGCTAGGGAGTCGCGGAGGCGCCGGGCGGCTCGAACGGGGTCTTCTACAATCGTCAACGACGACGGGGTTCGCGACGTTTGGTTTTTTTCGTCATCCCGTCTAGTACGCCTCGTACGCCTTTACGCTCGCTCGCGACGGGGTCTGTTTCGCGCCCACGCGCGCGCGTGTCATCGGGGTGACCCGCGCTCGTTCTCGTTCGTCTCGTTTTGGGGTCCACACGTTTCGTCGCGAGAAGAGGAAGACTTTTTTGGCCGTACCCGCGCGTGTTTCGTTCATTCCGCCTCCGCGGCGGCTTGGTGTTCCCTTCGCTTGCGCTCGAAGAAGGCGTCTGCGTTTCTCACCGACGCCCTCGCCGACGCGAGCCTGTCCGGGAACGAGTCGAAGAAGAGCCCCCCCTTGCTCGTCGGCCAGTCCGCGTTGAGCGCGTCCGCGGGCGCCTCCCTCGCCCACCTCTGGTCCGCGATCATCTCCTCCGTGAACCCCATCTCCGTGAGCTTCGCCTCGTCCTGCGCGCGGTTGAGCAGCGAGTACCTCCCGCCTTCGCCGCGCTCCATCACCACCAGCTCGGCGTTGCGCGTGTTGCGCAGGCGGGAGAAGTGCTCCGTCGTCCACTTGTACCAGCGCATGAGGAACACGCGCAGGGTGAGGCCGTGGGTGACGATGACGACGGTGCAGTCGTTCGTCTTGCACCCCGTGGCGTCGCAGTTGAACCGCCCGAAGTGGATGTCGTTGCGCAGCGTCTCGCGGAAGGAGGTGACGCGATCGTACACGTCGGCGGCGCTCTCGCCGTTGGGGAAGCGGTAGAAGAATCGGCCGAACCCGAGCCTCTCGCGCTTGAGCTCGCGCATCGTCGCGTCCTGGAAGTTCCCGAAGTCCTGCTCCCTGAGCCTGGGTTCCTCGCGCACGCCCAGGACCTTATCCGCGCCCACCACGGAGCCGAGCTCGTACAGCGTCTGCATCGTGCGCATGTACGGGGAGACGTACACGTACAGCGTCTCCCCCGGGCCGAGGAGGGATTTGAGCCGCTCCCCGGCCGCGCGCGCCTGCGCCTTGCCCTTCTCCGTGAGCTCGATCCTGTGGTCGGGCTTGCGCGTGTACATCGTCTCGTCCACGTTCCCCTCGCTCTCCGCGTGGCGAATCAGCACGATGCGCTTGGGGCGGCACCACAGGGGGGAGCCGGGATCGTCATCCCCGCGAGACGCGGACGAGGCCCGCCGCGCCTCGCCCTCCCTGAACGCGCCGGACGAACCCATGTCCTCGGCGCGAGGCGCGACGCGGACGCCGCGGCGCGAGCGCGACGCGGAGCCGCGGCGCGAGCGCCAGACGAGCGCGCTCCGCCCGGGAACGGGGGGGGACGCGCGGGGCGTGAGGGCCATCGCGGCGTGCGCCATCGCGCGACGCGCTCTGCCCGGGGAAGAGCCGCGCGCTTTTTCGGCGACGCCTTTTCCCGTACCGATGTGTCACTGAACAGCGCCGCTCGTTCGGGCACACGTGGAGAAACCGCCCGGCCGGGGGCACTTCGCGCGGATCGCGGGCCTCCGCCCGCCCCGAGAAAAAAGTGCCCGCTCGAGGGATCGCGAGGTTTCCCACTTCCCTCCGGCGCCGGGTGGTCGGCTCGCGGCGATGGGCGTCGTCGCGGACCCCGTGCGGTTCTGCTCGCTCGAGGCGGAGCAGCGCGCGCTCGTGGCCGGCGGCGAGGCGCGGCTGCGCGCGTACCGCCGCCTCCTCCCCGGGGCCTCCGATGGCGGGCCCGGCTCCCCCGACGCCTTTCCCGCTCCCGAGTTTTGGGACCTCGTCGTGCTCACGGCGGCGAACGCGAGGCAGGCGAGGACGTACGAGCGCGCGCTCGACGGCCTCTTCTCGCGCGGCCAGCTCCCGGGGCGCTCCCGGTCCGCGTACGTCGTCGTCCCCGACCCCCCGGGCGGGCGCGTCGGGAGCGGCGGCGCGACGCTGCACGTCATGCTCACGCTCCAGGCCTCGCGCGGGGACGCCTCGTGGATGTCCGAGAAGATCCTCCTCCTTCACGCGGGCGGGTACAGCGAGCGCTCCCCGGCGCACGGCACCCTGGGCAAGGCCTTCGGCCAGATCCCCCTGGACGCCGCCGACGTCGGCGTCCCCGCGACGATCCTCGAGGCGCAGCTCGCGTGCCTCGTCCACCTCCCCGCGAACCTGCCCCCCGGGATCTTCGTCTCCTCCGCCGACGTCGTCCTCCAGCTCGCCGACCCCCCGCCCGCGCTCGACGCCGTGACGAAGGCGCGGTGCGCCGAGGGGATCCTCGCCCTCGGACACGCGAACCCCCTGGACGTCGCCGCGCACCACGGCGTCTTCGCGTGCGACCGGAAAGCCCTGGAGGCCCTCGTGAACGCGAGCGCTCTGCGGTGCGCGAACGATCCTCGAGGAATCGAAACCGACGAAACAACGCGTTCCGTGGAGGAAAAAAAACCCGCCGCGTCGCGCGACGGAGGACCCGTCGCGGGCGCCGCCGAAACCCCCGCCGGGGGCGGGGGCGGGGGCGGGGGCGGGGACGATCGGTCGCCCGATCATTCCCCCCCCGTCGTCCTCGAGTGCGTTCAGTGCCTTCAGAAGCCGGACGCCTCGGCGATGCGTCGCGCGGGGGCGGTGCTCCCGCCGCCTCGCGAGTTGGTGACGACGACGACGGGCGGCACCCGCGGGGAGTGGGCGCTCACCGACAGCGCGTTTCACGTCGGCGGCGGCGCGTGCGACGCCCTCGTCAGGCTCGCCGCGGCGAACCCGGGCGCGTTCGCGGGCGTGGAGGTGTGCGCGTACGGCGACTTCATGCAGCCCATGGGCGCGGACCCCGCGTGGGCGGAGGGCGACGCGTTCGTCGCGGAGGGCGACAAAACGCGCCTCGCGACGGACGCCTCCGAAAAGGCTCGTCGTCTCTCGGCGGCGCGGGCGTTACTGGCGTCGGCGCTCCGCTCGCGGCCGCTCCTGGTCCTCCCGCTCCTCCCCTCGCGGTTCGTGCACGTGGGCACAATGCCTGAGCTCGTGCACCACGCGTGCGCGGACCGGGACGTGCTCGCGGCGCTCCCCGCGCCCCCCGCGGGCGTCGCGATGGGCACCTGGGACTGGGGCGCGATGGGCCCGTGCGTGACCGTTCGGGCGCATCCGCCGCCGCCGCCGAATGCTTCTTCCCCCGCGTCGGGTTCATCGCGCGCCTCGGGGTCATCACTCGGAGTCTCGGGTCATCGCTCGCCTCGGGTCACGAGCATCGCCGCGGGCGGGAGCGTGGGCGCGGACGGGGTGTGGGGGAGCGGGCGGACGTGCGCGCCGGGGGCGTGCGTGATGGCGAGCGTGTTGCGGCGGGGATCGAGGGTCGGCGCGGGGTCCGTGCTCGCGCACTGCGACGTCGGGATACTCGCCACCGTCGGCGCCGGGTGTTTGCTCCACGACGTCGACCTCGCCAACGGCGCGGACGTCCCGCCGGGCGTGTTCTTGCACTGCGTCCCGCTGAGGCCCGAGGCCGAGGAGGGGATGAGAGGAGGCGGCGCGGCGCTGTTCGGGGGGGGCGAGGGGCGAAGAGCAGCGCCTTCCGAGGGGCCCTCGGGGCGCGGCGGAAAAAGAAAAGGAAGACGGACTCTTAGACGGGGGCTTGGCGCGGGGGCTTGGACGTGCATCGTCCTGGACGTTCGGGACGAGGTGAAGAGCGCGACCGCGTCGACGCTCTGCGGCGTTCCCGTCGCCGAGGCGGCGCGGCGGCTGGGCCTGGACCCGAGCGCGGGGGCGGCGGTGTGGGCGGACGGGGAGGCGCGAACGACGACCAACGCGCGCGTGTTCCCCGTGAGAGCCTCCGCCGCCGACGCCGTCGCCGCCGCGCTCGAGACGAGGCGCGCGATCAAGAAACCAGCCGGGGGTGCCGCCGGAAGTCATCACGGCGGCGCCCCGACGACGATCCCGTCGGCGTCGTCCCCGCCGCCGGCGGCGGGGGCGGCTTCGCTCGCGGGGCTCCGCGTGTCCATCGCGGAGGCGCTTCGCGTCCTCGCCGACCACGCGGCGGCGCTCGCCCGGCGCGACGCGCTTCGCGAAGACGAAGTCGCCGCGAGGGCGGTGGCGACGCTTCTCGCGAGGGATACCCCCGCGGAGAAGTGGCTCGAGCGCGCGAAGGTCCTCAAGACGATCGCGCCCGCGCGTGGTGACCGCGGGGACTCAGGAGGGCAGGAGAGCGCAGACGTCGCGCGGTGCGTCGCCGTCGCTCGGCGGGCGCTCCTCGCCGGGGGCGACGAGGGGACGCAGAGGGGCGGCGCGGGCGGGGGCGGGTCGGGGGACGCCGCTTCCGAGAACGACGACGACGACGCGGACGAAAAAGACTCCTCCCCGGATGCGAAGACGCTCGTCGCCGCCGGTCGCGTCGCGCTCGCGCTGGCGGGCGCCGGCGGGTTCGGCGGCGACCGCGCGGAGGCGGCGGCGCGGCGGTGCCTCCGAGAGAGCGTCGTCACGCCGTTCGCCGACGCCGACCCGATCTTCGGCGCGGAGGCGAGCGCGCGGGCGAAGAACCATCTCGCGAACGCGAAGAGACCGCTGGTTTCGGGCGCCGCCGTGAAAGAAAAAGAAACCCCACTAGGTGGTCCTCCCTCCGTCGCGCGCGTGACGGTGGAGTACCCCGCGCGGCTGAACCTCGCGGGGGGGTGGACGGACACCCCGCCGTACTCCCTCGAGCGGCCCGGCGCCGTGCTTCACGTCGCGGCGCTGACGGCGGAGGACGACACCTCGGGGGGGGGCGGGACCGGGGCCGGGACCGGGACTCTCCGCCGCGCGATCCGCGCGACGGCGTCTCTTCTTCCCGGTCGTCCCGGCGTGGTGCGCCTCGTCTCCGAGCCCGGTCCCGGCGAGGCGGGCGAGGGCGTCGCGGAGGAGATTCGCGACGCGGCGGCGCTCGCGGCGTGCGACGACCCGACGCGGCCGAACGCGCTCCTCCGCGCGTGCTGCGCCCTGGCGATCGTCCCCTGGGCGCTGATGGCGAAGAAGAAGAAGCCCACGAGGCCCGGTCGCGTCGAAGAAGAGAGCAAAAGCCTCGCGTCGGCCCTGGCGTCGTTTTTGGGCGGCCGCGCGCGGGGGGGGGTGGAGGTTCGCACGCGCGTGGCGCTTCCTCGGGGCTCGGGCCTCGGCTCCAGCTCGATCCTCGCCCTCGCGGCGCTTCACGCGCTCCACGAGCTCGGGACCGGGGCGCGGTGGACGCCCGACGAAACGTCGGACGAAACGCCGGGCGAAACGTCGGAGGGCCCGCGTTGGGCCGGGCGGTCGACCGCGTACGACGCCGCCGGGAAGGCGATCGCGCGTCGAGGATCGCCGAAGATCTTTTTCCCCCGCGCGCGCGACGCGTTCAACGCCGTGCTCGCCGTGGAGCAGGCGATGGGCACCGGCGGGGGGTGGCAGGACCAGATCGGCGGCGCGTACGTGGGCGCGCGGGTGACCGCCTCCGAGCCGTGGGGCGGCGGCGGCGGCGGCGGCGGCGGCGGAGGAGGAGGAGGATCGGCGGCGGCGGCGGCGGCGTTCGCGCCGGGGCTGCCGTCGTACGCGACGCGGGTCGCGCGTCTTCCGCCCGCGGCGGCGGCGTATGTGTCGCGGCGCGTGGCGTGCGTGTTCACGGGCGAGTGCCGCCTCGCCGCCGGCGTCGCTAAGTCCGTCGTGGACGCGTGGCAGCGCCGCGCCCCCGGGACGGAGGCGACGCTTCGCGAGTGCACCGCGCTCGGGCGCGCGATGGCGGACGCGCTCGACGCGCTCGGGGCGTGCGCGGGGCCGCCGGGGGGGGGGGTCGGCGACGACGATTCCAAAGACGCGGATTCCAAAGACCCGGATCGTCGTTCGGGGGATACTCTTCTCGATCCGTTCGCGGGGGGCGGGAGCGAGGAGGCGCGGGAGGCGCTCGCGACGTTCGCGGGGGCGCTGGAGAAGCACAAGGCGCTCCAGGCGAAGATTTGGCCCGCGGTTTCGTCCCCGGGTGTGGAGGGGTTATACGCCGCGTTGGCGCCGCTGGCGCTCGGGAGCCACATCTGCGGCGCGGGGAACGGGGGGCACGTCGTCGCGATCCTCAAACCCGACGTCACGCGGGACGACGTGGAAGAGGCGGTGGAGAAGTGCGCGGAGGCGCCGGAGGCCAGGGTCGTGCGCGTGCAGATGATGTTCGGGGGCGAGGGCGAGGAGGAGGGCGAGGGCGAGGAGGAGAACGGGGTGGGGGGCGGGAAGGGCTCCGGCGGCTCCGGGGGGAAGGAGGATGAGGCGGGGGAGAAGAATGACGCCGAAAAGGCGGACGCCTCCAAGAAACGCGCGCGGGATCCCTCCGCGGGGACGGACGCGGAGAGGCCGCCGGGGGGGCGGGGCGGGGCGGGGAAGGCGCGGAGGAAGGGGAGCGGCCGGGGCGCG
>MDSW01183808.1_pt1 | contig 13695 bp, 10 predicted proteins | sample 811171 | NCBI WGS metagenome assembly MDSW01 (sample SAMN05326641, study PRJNA326480) | marine metagenome | isolation source: seawater | place: Atlantic Ocean: North West | collected 2012 | reverse complement strand
GACGCCGACGCCGACGCGAAACGGGGAGCCGACGCTCGAGCAGATCCAGCGCCGCGCGCGCCAGCGCGAGGAGGCGATGGCGATCCGCATCGAGAAGGTGCAGCAGCGCGGCGCGATGATTCGCCGCGACCCCTCGAGCCCTCGGCGCTCGCCCCGCCGCGGCGCGCTGAGGAAACCGAATCCTTCCTCGCCCCCGCCGCGCCGTCCCGCGTCGACCCCGTCCCCGCTCGAGACGACCGCGACCGAAGCTCCCTCGGGACTCGACGCGTCCTCCGCGACGGCCGAGCCCGATCGACCGATCGAGGCGACCGACGGCGGCGCCGATGAGCGGGACGCGCTTCGCGTCTCGCTGGTTCGATCGCTCGTCGAAACCGCCGTCGCGAGGGCGTTCGAGACGGCGGCGAGGGAGGAACGCGAACGGGAAGAACGGGAAGAGGAGACGAGACGCCGCGAGGAACGCGAACGCGCGGAGCAAGCGGAGGCCGAGAAACGAACGGAGGAGCTCGCGAGGGAAAAGGAGAAGGAGAAAGAGAAGGAGAAAGAGGCGGAGAAGGCGAAGGAGGAGGAGGAGACCACCTCGGCGTCCGCGGTCGAGGACGGCTCGCGGCTCGTTCGCGCGCTCGTCGAGGCGGCGATCGCCGAGGTCGAGAGACGCGCGCGCGCGTCCGCTCCCGCGTCGGGCGCGACGCCGCCGCCCACCTCTTCCTCCCGCGCGAAACGCTCGAAACCTTCCTCCTCGGGTGGTCCCTCGGCGTCTTCTCGGGTGTTTTCTCTGGAGGCGTCTTGTCGCAGGCTCGGGGTCGACCCTAAGACGGCGACGAGTCAGCTGTCTCGTTTCCGCGCGCCCTCCGTCGCGGTTCCCTGCGACCCCGGCCGCCCGGACGCCGCCGCCGCGCCCGACCCCTCGACCTCGCCCGTTGAGGCGTGCTTATTCCTCCTCGAGCGCCGGTGGATGTCCTTCCGCGCGAGGCGCGCGCTCGGCGTGAGCGAGGACCTCACGCTCGCGGTGGAGCTCGCGGAGGCGACGGCGGCGCTCGGGATGCGTCCCGGCGCCGAGCCCCTCGCGCGGTTCCGACCGCTCGAGGGCGAGGCGCTCGTGCGTCGCGTTCGCCTCGCCGCGTTCAGGGCCGAGGCGCTCGCGCCGGGCCCGCGCGATCGCGAGCGGTTCCGCGTCGCGCGCGCGGAGGCGGCGGAGGCGCGCGGGCTTAGGGAAGCGCTCTTGGCCAAGCGGAGGACGGAGCTCGCGTCGGCGTCGCGGACGCGGCGCGAGTCGGAGGAAAAGATCGCCGCCGAGGCCCGAGGCGCGGAGGAGAAGGAACGGAGGAGGCGGCGCGCGTCCGCCGCGGCGCTCGAGAAGACGCTCGAGGGGTCGTTCCTCGTGCGTCTCGAGCGCGATAACGAGAGGCGCCGCGGGAACGAGCGAGCGGAGGGGGGGAAACGGCTCGCGCCGCCGTTTTCGGAGGAGGCGGATCGGCGCCGCGACGAGGCGGAGCGGAGGTACCTCCGCTCGGTGATCCGCGACCGACTCGTCGCGGCGGGCGCGGTCGAGGCGAAGGAGGGCGGCCTCCCGAGGGACGACGCCGGGCTGGTGGCGATCGTGCGAGCGAACGCGAAGCTCCTGGGCATCAAGTGGCCGAGGCTGGTCAAGAAGAAGAAACCCGGGGCAGAAACGGCGGGGCGAAAGGAACCCGAAAAACAAACCCGAAGCGCGGAGGAACTCGAGCGCCGGCGGGTCGCGCGGCACGCGCGGAGCCGGCGGCGCGCGTGCGAGAAGCTGCGCCGCGAGGAGTTCATGCGCCGGTACGAGCGCGACGTCGAGCTCCGCCGCGCCGCCGCGAGGGAACGAGAGGAGGGCGCCCTCCCGACGACGACGGGGGGGGGCGCGACGACGGAGCGAATTCGTCGCCGCCGCGCGCGGAGCGAATTCGGCGACGGCGACGGCGCGAGGGCCGTCCCCGCGTCGCCGCGGTCCGTCGGCGCGGACGTGAAGTTCTCGGCGTACCGCGCGAGGCTCGACGACGCCGACGCCGCGCTCGCCGCGATGGGGACGGGGGCCGAGTCGCCGCCGACCGAGCGAGGAAAGGGACGCGGAGGAGGCGGCGGCGGCGGCGTCGCCGCGTGGACGCCGTGAGCGAGCGGCGAGGTGGGCGGGGGTCGGCGGGGGTTCGCGAGGCGGGGCGGGGTCGGGACGGGGTCGGGGAAGACGCGCGGGGCGGTGAGGAGTCTTCGCATTTCAAACGATGAGAAACGCCGCAGACTACGCTCACCGCGGGCGCGTCGGCGCCTCCTCTTCGCGCGCGCGGCGGTTCGCGGTCGCGTCGGATCGCGCTCTTCGCATTCGGCTCGTCATCGACCGGCTCGAGCGGGACCGGGGTCCCTTTGATCGAGCGGTTTCACTTGTGTCCGGCGGAGAGGCGATCTTTGGTTCGATTCGACCGCGCGCGCGCGCGCTCGCGTTCGGGCGTCCGCGCGACGGGCGGGTCGCGCATTTAGAGCGCGGCGATCTTGGCGAGGACGGAGTCGATGCACGAGTTGGACGGATCGTCGTCGCCGGCGGGGTCTCCGGGGCCCTCGCTGAGGGCGATGACCTTGATCACGCCGTCGTCGCAGTAGATGGAGAAGCGCTTGGATCGGTTGGGGCCGAGCTTGTACACGGGCCCGGGGTCGGTGAGGACCATGCCGAGGGCCTTGGCGACCTCGCCGTTGGGGTCGCCCAGGAAGGTCATGTTCGATCCCGCGATCTTCATGTCGAGCGCCCAGGCCTCCATGACCTGGGTGTCGTTCACGCAGAACACGAGGACCTCGTCGATCCCGGCAGCCTTGAGGGCGTCTTGCCCGCCAAGGAAACCCGGGACCTGGCACGTGGATCAGGTGGGGGTGAACGCGCCGGGAAGACCGACGACGATCGTCTTCTTGCCCGCGAGGCGCTCGGGCATGTTCACCTCCGTGGGAGGGAAGGGGCCCTTCTGGAGGGCCACGTTGGGGAACTTATCGCCAACGGCGACCATCTTGCTTCCTTTGCCGCCCGTGGTGACGAAAGGGTAAGGACGAGAGCGAGCGATGCGCAAGCCTCGTGCGGGTTGAAGTGACGATCGGGGGGGCGATCGCGATCGGAATTATTAGGGATCGGCGGAACGTTCGTCGAAGGGGCGCGAAACAACAACAGGGGGCGTGCGGTTCCATGCTGTGGGACCTGCCACGGTCTAACAGACCCAGAAAACGCCCGACTCGCGGCGAGTTCCAGACACTCTCCGAAAAAGGCACGTGCGCGCGAAAAACTTCGGCTGTTCGGCAGCCACGTCGGTTTCGTACCGATTTCTCGACGGGAAGACGTCGTCAACGCACGAGCGACGCGATGTTCCTTCGTGGCATGCACACTACGATACGATGCGATATGATATGATATTCAAACGAGACGATGCGCTGATGCGAGACGGAGGCGGGCGCTCGCTCACGCGCTCGCGACGGGGCGGGCTCTCGTCGGCGAGCGATCAGTCGCTTCCGGAGCTGTTTCCGAACGCATCCGGATTCCAGCCGTCGTAGCGCTCCCAATTCGGGTGGAAGTCTTTCTTGATCTCGGTCGGGTGGAACTCGGAGGTGCAGATGTGTGCCATGAGGAGGGCGAACCCCGGGTCAACGCCCTTCCTCGTTTCGATCTTAGTCGGCGAGCTGAAGAAGAATCCGCCCTCCTTGTCTGCTTTGAACGCCGCGCATTTCCACGATTTCGTTTTATCCTTGAGGCCCTTGATGCTGAACTTGTCGATCGACTCTCCGGTCTCGGCGTCCTTAATCTTGTACGAAATCTTCTTGACTTCTTCGGAGTCGAAGTAATGCCTCTCGAGCTCGCCCGTCTCGCGGTTCCGGATGAACCTGATGATGCGCTGAGCGGTGCCCTTCGCCTTGACCTTGATCTTGTACTTCTGACCCTTGTTCTTCACCGACTTGATCGTCGCCTTCGACTCCATCTTCCAGCGCATCTCGAGCTTGCGCCGGGACGGGCGGAAGCCGCTGGAGGAGAACCCGTCCGAGGAGGAATCGGATCCGTACTGCTGGCGGTAATCCGGGTTCTCGTCGTACTTGCACTTCCACAGGACCTCGCCCTTCTTCGGGTCCTCCGCGTCGGGGTCGCGGACGTAATTCTCCAGGTCGATGAACGCCTCGCTGCTGAAACCACCGCCGGAGCGATTGAGAAACAACCAGCGCTTGTCCTTCGCGATCTCCGAGTCGTACACCTCGTAGTCCTTGTTGAACATCGAGCAGGACTCCACGACGAAGTTGCACGCACCCTGCGCGCCGGAGGAAAAATCGCGGGAGGAGACGGATGTCAGGAGAAGGCGACGAAGACGCGCGCGATCGGGACGACGGCGCGTCTGTTGGGAATCGTGATTGCATCGGAAACGTCGCGCGCCGGGAGTGCGCCGGGGACGCCGCGCACCTCGGGATCCGGGATGATCACATCAGGGACGTCGGGCGTGGATTCGCAAAGGGAGAAGCAAGGACCCATGGTGAAGGGCTGGACGTTCACGAATCGGTGCGTGCGCGTCTGCGCTGATCGCGCACGCGCCGCGCTCTTTTTGGACGGCCCGAAGAAAAAAATCTTGTTGGAACCCACGTGTCACTGGCCGCCGCTGACGCGCGCGCGCGCGCGGCAAATTTCTGCGCCAGCTCCCGCGCCGCGCTCGATCGAGGCCTCCGTTGACGTTGTTGTTTGAGATTTGGCGCCGCGTCGTCCTCACTCGTCCGCTCGCCGCGGCGATGGTCGCCGCCCTCGGGTCGGTGGCCCTCGCGGCGCACTGGCTCGTCTCCGCGGTGCTGATCCTCCTCGGCCTGACGACGACGTACGTTCGCCGCGCGAAGCTCAAGCCGCACTCCGTCGGCTTCTTCCATCCGCACACGAGCGACGGGGGCGGTGGCGAGCGCGTGCTGTGGTGCGCGGTGCGCGAGGTCCAGACGCTCCGTCCCGACGCGGAGGTGGTGGTGTACACGGGCGACGACCTGACGGGCGCGGAGCTCACCCGTCGCGCGGCGCTCCGGTTCGGCGTGACGCTCGCGCGCCCGATCGACGTCGTCAAGCTTCGCCGCCGTCGCCTCGTGGAGCCGGACGCGTACCCCGCGCTGACGCTCGTCGGCCAGGCCGTCGGCGCGTGCGTCCTCGCCGCGGAGGCGCTCTCGATGTACCGTCCTGCGGTCTTCTTCGACACCGTCGGCCACGCGTTCGCGTACCCCCTCGCGCGCCTCGCGGGCTCGAGGGTGGTCGCGTACGTGCACTACCCGACCGTCTCGAGCGACATGATCGCGCGCGTCCGCCGCGGCGCCGAGACGTACAACAATCGTCCCGCCGTCGCGAGGTCCGGCGCGCTGTCCCTCGCGAAGCTCTGGTACTACCGCGCGTTCGCGCTGGCGTACGGCGCGTGCGGGCGCTGCGCCTCCGCCGTCGCCGTGAACAGCTCGTGGACCAAGGCGCACGTCGACGCGCTGTGGGGGACGAGCGCGGACATCGTCTACCCGCCGTGCGACGTCGATTTCGACGTCGACGCGAAGAAAAAAAACGACGCGACGAAAACGCGCGACGCCGAAACCGACCCTCCGTACGTCCTCTCGGTGGGACAGTTTCGACCGGAGAAGGACCACGCGCTCCAGCTCCGCGCGTGGGCGCGGGCGAAGGAAGAGCACCCGGAGCTCCTGGCGTCGGCGCGTCTGAAGCTCGCGGGGGGCGTGCGGGGTCCCGCGGACGCCGCGCGGGTGGCGTCGCTTCGCGCGCTCGCCGACGCCGTCGGCGTCGGCGACGGCGTGGACTTTGTCGTCGACGCGCCGCACGCGCGGATTCGGGAGTTGCTCGCGAACGCGCGCGTGGGGCTCCACGCGATGCTCGACGAACACTTCGGGATCTGCGTCGTGGAGTACATGGCCGCGGGCGCGGTGCCCGTGGCGCACGCGAGCGCGGGGCCTAAGATGGACATCGTCGTCCCCGCGGAGGGCGTTGATCGATGCGGGTTCCTGGCCGAGACGGAGGCGGAGTACGCGTCGGCGATCGCGCGCGCGTTCGGGCTGGACGAGGCGGAGCGCGCGGCAATGGTCGAGCGCGGGCGGAGCCGCGCGAGGCGGATGTTCTCCGAGGGCGCGTTCTCTAGCGCACTTCGCGGGACGCTCGCGCCCGTGTTTCGCGAGCTCGAGACGAGGGAGGTCAAGGCGAGGGAACTCAGGGAACTCGTCGCGATGGAACGCGCGAGTCGGAGCCCGAGCCCGAGGAAGGGGGTCGGGGGAACGCCGAGTCCGGGGAGGAGGAGGGGGACGCCGGCGAGAGGCACGCCGACGAGAGGGACCGCGGGCGAGGGAGGGAGGGGGGAGCCGGCGAAATCGCCGCTCAAACCGAGGGAGCTCGACCTGACCTCCCCTTTGAAAAAGACGCGGTGAACGCGACGATTTTTCTCCGCGCGTCGACTCGCGCCGCCGCCGCCGCCGCCGCCTCGAACGGGTCGTCCGCTCACTCGCCGCTCCCCCGCTCGCCCACGCACCACGGCGCGGCGTCTTCGTCGCACGTCAGGCGCGCCCTGAGCTTCGCGTACCGGAACTCGCCACCGGGAGCCTGCTCCGATTCTCCCGCGCCCGTGCCCGCTCCTCCGCCTCTAAACCGCCCCGCCGACGAAAAAACCTCGCACGCGTCGCGAAAGAAGACGTTCCCGCTCCACCTGTTCCTCCCCTCGACCTCCCGCCTCCGCCGCCCCCTCCGCGCGGCCTCGCACGCGTGCGGCGTCGCTCGCACCTCCCTCGCGACGCCGTCCTCGCCGAGGGCGACGTCCACCGTCTCGAGCGCCGCGAGCTCGAAGCCGTGCCCCGGCCGCGGCGGCCTCACACCGGCGTCCGCGCCGCCCTCGTCCGACCCGCCGCACGCCGCCGGCGCGAGCGCGCCGATACCAGTGCTTCGGTCGCGCCGGAACGTTCCCGCGAGGACGTCCCTCCACTCGCGCCCGCGCGCGAACGCCGCGTCCGGCCGGCCGAAGAAGAACGCGTCGGCGCCGCCGCGCGACCCGTCGGCGGTGCCTCCGGAGAAGGCGGACTCCAGCGCGTCGCGGGAGAAGCCGCCCTCGTGCGCGTGCCAGAAGCACGTCCCCTCGACGAGCGTGCGCGTCTTCGGGAGCGCGACGCCGAGATGGACGCGCGCGGGGACGTCTCGGAAGAGCTTCGCGTGTTCCGAGTAGGGTTCCCGGCCGCACTCGCGCGTTCGCGGGTCGAACGCGCACTCTCGGACCCTCCCGGGGCACGTCGCGGCGGTTTCGTTCGGGACGTCGCGAGACGCGCCCGCGTCGCGCATGCGCGCGCCGAGGTCGTCGTCCTCCTGTCCCCATCCCCAGTACGCGTGCGAGTACCCGTCGATCTCCAGGAGTTGTTCCCACGTGAACGTCCACGCGCCGCCGTTGAATCGGCTGTAGGCGTACTCGGGGTGCCTCCCCGGCGGGCTCAGGTGGGTCGGCCGCTCGGCGGGGAACCGACCGTACGGGAGGCTCGGGTCGACGGGCAACAGGTCGACGTCGTGGAGGGCGAAGTACGCGCATCCGTCGACGAGGCGCCCGGCGACGACGCCGAGGTTCAGGAGCCACCCGCGGTTGAAGCGGAACTCGTCCGGGGGGACCTGCTCGACGATCCAGACGCGCGCGTCGTCGATTCGCGCGACGACGCGGAGCCAGCGGAGGAGGTACGCGACGAACCGCGCGCGCTCGTCCACGCCGGAGGGGACCGCGCGCGCGCGGTACGGCGCGACGACGCACAGGGTTCGGGTCCGATCGTCGGGGTCGCCGCCCGCGGAGGGGTCGGCGTCGGGGGTATCGCCGCCGACGAGGGGTTCGTCGCCGCTCGCGCCGGGACGTCGCGGCGTCGAGGACGTCGCGGCGTCGCGGACGAGCGGTGTTTTTGAAAGGGTGACCACCCGGGGGTCCGGCGCGGTCGCGCGGGGCGCGGAGGTGGCGCGCGCGCGGTCGCGGCCCGGGGGGCGGAGGTGGTCGCCGCCGCCGCGCCACAGCGCGACGAGCGCGGACGCGACGACGAGCGCGGCGAGCGCGCGAGGGACGGCGGCGCGCATGCGGGAGTGACGGGGAGGGAGGCCGGGGGGCGGAAGACGGGGAGGCCGGAACGCCCAGCCTCTCGGACGGATCGTTTCAGGGACCGATTCGATACAAGACCAAGTATCCGCGCGGCGGCCTCGCGGAATCTCGTTTCCCGTCGTCGGCGGCTGGGGCTCGCACTCTCGCGCGCGCGCGTCCCTCGCGCGCCCGGCGCGATGGGTTCCTCGCAGCAGAACAGCGGTCGCGCTCGGACGAAGCGCGACGGGATCCCGAACAACCCGAAGATCCGCAAGCAGCTCCGCAAGATCGCGGCGGACCAGAGGGAGGGCATGACGTACGCGAAGCGGCGGGCGATGCGCGAGGCGGCGGGCGTGCCGAAACCCTCCGCGCGCGTGGACTTCGGCAAGGCGGGGATGCCGCTCAAGGCGGCGCCGAAGGGCCCGATGGAGGTGCGATACCGCGCCCTGGCGAAGAAGATCCGGCAGTGCGAGGAGCTCGAGCGCAAGAGGAGGGAGGGCGCCGAGCTCGACCCGTCGCAGGTGAAGAAGCTCCAGCGAAAACCGTTCCTCAAGCTCGAGCTCCGAAACCTCGTCAAAGCCGCCGGCGGCGGCGGCGGCGGAGAAGAGGACGACGAGAGCAGCGGCGAGGACGAAGACGCCGAGGAGGACGCGGAGATGAGCGAGTCGGACGAGTAGACGAGTCCCCGCGGTTCGATTTTTTTTTTCAGAGACGCCCCGGTCGGCGGACGCGCGCGACGTTCGTTCGTTCGTTCGGCCTCCGCGCGTTCGTCCAACCAATCAACAGTAATCCCACGCGCCGGCGGCGCACAGGTGCTCGGTCCCGCTCGCCCCCGCCCGCCCCCCGCGGCCCGCACCGCTCGCATCGTCCCCCGGGTCCCGCTCCGCCCACGCGTCCCCCTCGCCCCACGCCTCCTCCTCCCCGCCGCCGCCCCGCCACGCGTCGTCGTCGTCGTCGCGTCGGTCGCGGTCGCCTTCGCCGTCGCCCAACCGTCGGTCGTGCCCGTCAACGCCCATGGCGTCCGCCCACGCGCGCCTCGCGACGTACTCCTCCATCGACTCCGCGTCGTCCCGCGACTCCGCCCAGTGCGCGCGCCGCGATCCCACGCCCGCACCGCGCGACGCCGGGTCCGCCGCTCGGCGCCGGCGCGTCCGAACCCGACGCCCGGGCGCCCGGTGGTCCGAATCTCTCCCGAGTCCCTCCTCCCCTCGCCGGGGCCGGGGGGGCGCCCACCACGCGCGCCGGCGGCGCGCGCCGCCGCCGCCGAACGAGGCGTCGGACGCGTCGGACGCGTCGCGGTCGCGCGCCCTCGCGTCGTACTCGAAGGATGCGCGCTCGTCCGCGAACGCGGCGTCGCGGTCGGCCTCGAAGTGCGGCGCCCGGCGCGCGCTTCTGGACGCGTCCCACCACTTGCGCTCGTCGCCGCCGCGACGATCGTCTCGCGGGACGCTCGCGTCGTCGTCGAAAAACGCGCGCTCCTCGTCGTCGCTCCACTGGCGCGGATACCCTCCGCTCCGACGCGAGGAGGGCGTCCCGCCGCCCGGGTCGCGGCGGGGGTCGTGGTCGTTCCAGCGCGCGTCCGCGTCCGCGTCGTGCCTCGCGCGGTCGTTTCGCGTCTCCCACGGGTCCTCCTCCCACGGCATCCGCCGCGGTTCGTCGCGATGCGTCGACGCGGGGTGGTCGTGCGCGGGGTACCAACTCGCCCTCGGCGTGGGTCGGAACGTCCACCCGCGCGACGCGTCCCACGCGGAGTGGCCCGAGCGAGGGGGGTCCCCGTCCCCGTCCCGGACGACGTCCCGGACGCCGCCTCTCAGCACCTCGTACGCCTCGCTCACGAGCACGAACCTCTCGTGGGAGCCGCCCTGTTTGTCGGGATGCGCCGCGAGGGACGCGCGATGAAACGCCGCGCGCACCTCCTCCGCGCTCGCCACGCCCTCGATGCCGAGCACGCGCCGCGCGGAGGTGGCGTCCAGCGGGGAGGCGCCGCCCGCGCCCCCGACGGGGGGCGCGCGGGCGGCGAGGCACGCCAACGCGAGGAGAACCACCGCGCGGCGCATCCTAGCGAGGGGGGAGGGGGCAACGGCCGAACGGAGCTGACGACCGAGTCGATGCTGCCGGCCGCGGGCCCATCGGTCGTCGAGAGAGCACGCCGCGGCGTTGAGTCATCAGATCGTCGTGCGGCGGATCGTGTCGGCTGCGAGCGCGTGAACGGAATCTTAGACTGGATTCGCATAAGGGAATTGTGCTCGTACGCGCCCTCGCACAGCGTCGAAACAGTCTTGAAGTTACGTGATTCGCGGTGTGCGGGCGGAGGGATTTTTTCGCAGACTGCCCAGTCGCTCGAAAAAGATCCTGGGGCGCATAATATCCCGAAGGCGCGGGAAAAGCGGCTCCGCGCCGCGGTCCGGCGCACTCGCTTCGCGCGCTCGCGTCGCGCCCGCCCCGGATGATGGCGCCCCCCGCGCTCTCGCTCGCGCCATGGTCCGGCGCGCTCGGCGCCGCGCCTCGCGGCGTTCCGATCGCGCGCCTGCGGCCTCCCCGCGCGCGCCTCGGTCCGCGCCGCGCCACATTCGCCACCTCCGCGGCCCCCTCCACGCGCGGGTCGCAGAGGCGGTGGGAGACGCCCGCGCCCGTCGCGGCGCTCGCGTCGCTGACGGGCCTGCAGGGTCCGCGCGTGGGGAACTCGCGCGAGAGCAGCCAGACGCTCGTGCAGAAGACGCTGTCTCGCGTGCGGGAGGGCGACCTGCTCTCGCTCACCGTCACGCCCGGGGACGGCGCGGGCCATCTCGCGAGCGGGGAGGATGAGCTCCGGCGCGTCTACCTCGCGGTGAAGAAAATATCCACCAGCACCGGCGGGAAGCGCCAGCTCGAGGGCGAGTGCACCGGCCTGAGGGTGCAGCTCATCGAGGCCGGCGCGGGCCTGCAGGGCGCGCGCCTGGGCGTCGTCGGCCTGGCGCTCGAACCCGGCGCCAAGTGGATCAAACCCCTGACGGGCTGGCGCGCGCACCTCGCGCGCCAGCCCGAGCTCGAGGCGCACGTCCTCGCCAGCGTCGTCGGCGCCGAGATCGTCTCCAGCCTCGACGCGCTTCGACGCGCGGTGAAGGAGCGCCCGATGGCGTGGCAGGTGGGCGGGGAGAGCCCGGACCGCCGCGGGATCATCACCGACCCGGTGGAGGCGGCGACGCAGACCGCCGGCGAGCTCATGGCGCTGCTCAACGGAGACCGCGACGTCGCCATGGCGCAGCTCTGGGCCGGGTGGACCGACGCGCCGAGCCAACCGTGCGAGCTCCCGTGGGCACTCGACATGATCCGCGCGTGCGTCGAGGACGAGCACATCGGCGTGGAGATGAGCGAGAGCGACGACGTCGAGGCGAACCCGGGACTCACCGCCGTCTTCTATCGAAAGACGCCGAAGCAGGGTTCGAAGGGTGTTCCTCCGGAGGAATCGTCCGATGAATCGGCGTCGTTCACCCCAGGGCGGAGAAACGCGTCTTCGTCTCGTCGGTTCGCCGTGACGTCTCGGACTAACCGCGTGCCTGACCCCGCGAAGGCGGCGGCGCTGGTGGCGAAGCTCGGGGCGCAGGCGGAGTGCCCCGCGGTGACGCCGTACGAGCGCGTGCTGGTGGGCGTCGCGCTGGGGTACGACGACAGGGACATCGCGTACCACCTCAAGCAGATCAACTCGCCGTTCAGCGCCGCGTTTTTCGACCGCGCCAGGGAGGCGCTCGGGTTCGACGCGCCGCCGCCGAGGAAAGCCGCGGTGGCGGACGCGGGAGGCCGCGGCAGCACGCTCGGGACGCCGGAGGAGATCGGGCAGCGGTGGAAAAAAATGGGCGACGATAAGGACAAGGGCGGGAAGAAGAAAAACAAGCCCGCGCCGTTCACGGGGGTCGACATCGCGCCGCCGAACGCGAAGAAGCGGGAGGCGCGAGGAGACGAGGAGACGAGAGACGAGTAGAAGAGAACCTTTGCCGTTTTTATATTCATCCACGCGCTCTCGCTCCTTCGGCGCGGACGACCTTCGCGCTCACATCACCGCCTCGAGGAACCCGCACTCGTCGCACTCGGCGTACAGCGCCTCGACGCCGAACGCGTCGCGGACCTCGAACCGTAGCCGACCGCGACACGCGCCCGACCCCGGGGGACAATCGTCCCCCGGCGGCGGATCCGTCGCGGCATCCTCGCCCCCGCCGCAAACGCCGCGCGCGTGCGCGTCCCACGCGCGCTCGAGGCGCTCGCGTAGGCGCGCGAGGCCGAACGCCGCGTCGCCGCCGTCGGCACTCCGGGTCACTCTGGGTTCGCACGCGGTATCGCGGCGCAGACGGAAATCGCCGCAGCCGCAGAAGATGGTCTCGTTCGTGCGCAGAAGCCTTCGCGTCCGGCAGACGGGGCACAGGACGACGGGGTCGTCACGGTCGCTGGCGCGCGCGTCGATCTCCCACGACTCGAGATCTCGCACCGCGGCGTCCAGCGCGGCCGCCTCCTCCGCGTCGCGACGCTCGATCTCGGCCGCAAGCGCGTCGGCCTCCTCCCGCGCGATGTCCTCCTCCACGCGCGCGTGCATCGCCGCCATCAGGTCCTCGTACTCCACCCCCGTGAGCGCGTCCGCGGCTTCGCCCCAGCTCGTGAGCGACGACGAGGAGGACGCGGACGCGCCCATCCGCGCGACGTCGCTCATCATCCCGCGAGGCGACCGCGGGTCCGGGGCGCCGGAGGCGGTCGAGGCGGCGACGCGCGGCGCGAGGACACCGCGCGCCTCGCGGCCGCGCGCCGCGCCCTCGCCCTCGCCGCTCTGAAGACGCCGAGTCCGGGCGTCCTCGAGCGCCTCGTCGAGGACCTCCGCGAGCGCCCGCTTCAAACCGACGCGGGCGTCGCCCGGGGAAACGCCGGCCCCGTCATCGCGCCGAGCGCGCGAGAGGATCGCCTCGCGGTTCGCGCGCACGCGCTCGAGGACGTCCTCGCGGAGGCGGCCCTTCCACGCCTCGGGGTCGCGGTGCTTGATCCCCCGCCGGGGGGCGCTCATCGCGCCCGCGCCGGAGGGAGTGCCGAGGGAAACAAAAACGGCACCGCCGGACGCACTTTCATGAGCGCCGGCTTCGACGTCCACCAAAATCCCCGGCGCGCGGCGCGCGCCGCGCCCAATGCTGATCAGATGATTGGCGGTTGACGAACTACCGAGTGTCGTGTAAAGATGTGTTACATGTGCCGGCAGGACTCTCGCTCGGCAACGCTCGCCTAGGACCAGCGGCGGGTCATACCGCACGGACGCCCGCCCGCGCACCTTGCGGGTGAACGTTTGCACAAGCATCGCATCGACGACGCGCCGCCCCTCGGTCGCCTCTGTCGTTCACCGCGGGCTGCGATCCGCCCGCGCCACTCCTACTCGGAAACGTCCGTGAAAACGAGTATACGTCGTAGCTTTTCAACTGCGATGAACGCTCGGCAAGTTCCCAGCGAGGCGCAGCCTCTTCTGGGTCGAAAGACCGAACGGCGCGCCTTCGCCACCACACGCAGCACTCTCGGCGTCGTCGCCGCGGCCGCGTGCGGCGTCGTGGGCCTCGCCGCGCTCCAGCGCGGCGGCCACGCCGTCCCTTTCCTCGGCGCGAAACGTGCTTCG
>MDSW01188331.1_pt1 | contig 13696 bp, 8 predicted proteins | sample 811171 | NCBI WGS metagenome assembly MDSW01 (sample SAMN05326641, study PRJNA326480) | marine metagenome | isolation source: seawater | place: Atlantic Ocean: North West | collected 2012 | reverse complement strand
CCGGGCCCGTTATGTGGGCAGTGAAGTGCCGGATGACGTATTTATCTGGCAGGATCCGGTCCCGGAAGGTGAAACCCTGAGCAAGCGGGAAGTGAAAAAGCTGAAAAAAGCCATCCTGAAAACCGACCTGACCGTGCCGGAGCTGGTGAAGACCGCCTGGGCATCCGCCTCCACCTATCGGGACTCCGATATGCGCGGTGGTGCCAACGGTGCCCGTATCCGGCTGGCTCCACAAAAGAGTTGGGAGGCTAACGAACCACAACAACTGGAGAAGGTACTGAGCACTTTGCGACAGATTAAAAAAGACGTGGGTAGTGATATCTCCATGGCTGATCTGATTGTATTGGGTGGTGCCGCCGCCATCGAAAAGGCCGCCAGGGAAGCCGGTCACGATATCGATGTGCCGTTCCGCTCCGGACGCGGTGATGCCAGTGCGGAAATGACCGATGTGGAGGCCTTCGCGGTATTGGAGCCGCAGGCGGATGCGTTCCGTAATTACTACACCAGCGACGCTTACCGCAAGCCGGCGGAGATGATGGTGGAAAAGGCCGATCTGCTGGGTCTGACCGTGCCGGAGATGACAGTCCTGGTGGGTGGCATGCGGGCGCTGGATGCCAATACGGGCGATGACCGCCATGGCGTGTTTACCGATAAGCCCGGGCAGCTCAGCAATGACTTTTTTGTGAACCTGTTGGATATGTCCACTCAGTGGCAGCCAGGTGATCAGAAGGGCATTTACGTGGGCCGCGACCGTGACAGTGGTAAACAGAAATGGACTGCCACGGAGGTGGATCTGGTGTTTGGCTCCAACTCAGAGCTGCGCGCCATTGCCGAAGTCTATGCCACTAAAGATGGCGAGAAGAAATTCCTGGAAGACTTCGTCAAGGCCTGGACCAAGGTAATGAACAACGACCGTTTTGAACGTTCATAATGCCCGATAGCCGGCATTGATGTGCCAGCGAAACCCTGAAAAAAAGCCCCTTCCATCAGCAAGGGGCTTTTTAATGAGGATTTATTATCCTGGTAAAGAAGTAATTCCCAAAGTGGTGGAAGCACGTTAAATGGAGTGTGTTTTCGTTGTTTGTGACACTTGTTTTATGTAGTGCGAATACCGCTCCCATCGATTGCAATTGTCGGCAACCGGCCAGAGTCTGCCTTTACCTAAACTCAATGACTTGCCATTTTCAGTAAACTTAACGGTGTCACAGAACCGGTGGCCTTCATCGGTGTTTATGGAAGTCAAAAAAGGATAGGATTGTCTGAGTGCAATCAATCTCACCCGGTCGCTTTGCTTGCAGGGATCAGTTTGGCCGCGCGTTGGCACTTATCACAAATGATAATGTCTTATTTTACGTTGAATGATCCTGTATCAAAGAGCGGTAGGAGCAAGAAAAGGCTGTGTTCACGAAAATTATCAGACGAATAAAAGAATTGGTGAATCGCTCGGTGGCCCGTGTGAAGGTTCGCACCCAACGTCATGGCTGGTTGGCCCACCACGGGATGCAGCGCAACGGTACCAATTTTTTGCTGCTGGTTTTGAAACAAATGGATATTGATGTCATTAATGAGTTCGACCCCCGACGCAATCAGCCTCAGCACAAGCACTTTCGATGGTATCGGAATAAAGCGAGGATACCGGACTATATTAAGTACGACTACCACAATACCCTGACCGTGAATTCAGTGGATGAGCTCAACGAACTGTGCGGTTACCCCGCTGACTCCCGGCACATCGTCATTCAGAAACGGCGTGAAGATGCCGTGGTGTCGGTTGCCAATTGGGGCTTGCGCTGTCAGTGGTTCGCTTCAAAACAGGATGCGTTGGAGAACATGCCGGTAATTGCGCGGGACTACGATGCCTATTACGACTTCTGGAGCGGCCTGGCGGCGGCCGAGCCGGCGCGGGTGGCGCTGGTGCGATTTGAAGCGCTTATTGAAGATACCCAAAGTCTGACGTCAGCGCTCGGCAGGCTAGGGTACTCTGTGGGCCCTGAACACCAGCGTCTGCAATTCGACGAAGTGCCGCAGTCCCCCAAGAACCGCGCCAAGCAAATAACGGCAGCGGATTATGAAGCTGTGTTTGCCGCCGAGGTTCCCTAGGCCCTAGCGCAGAATCAGCACCGGTACCGTGCTCATGGACAGCATTTTCGTGGTGGTGCTGCCTACTATAAACTCCCGGATTCGGGAATGGCCGTAGGCCCCCATGACCTTCAATTCAATATTGAAGCGGCTTTGAATGTCCATCAGGGAATCGATCACGGCACCCTGCACAAGGTGCGGTTGGATCCGGTGCCCCTGATCCGTCAATAATTCGCAGGCATTGCTCAATCGCTTATGGTTTTCAGGGTTATCAGCACCCACCATCACCACATGGCCGTCCAACCCTGTCAATAAAGGGCTGTTGGCAATTCTGACAATGGCTTTATTCGCGGTTTCACTGCCATCGTAGGCCAGCATGTAGTTGGTTGGCACGGAGAAAGTGCCGGTAGCCATGAGGATTGGCGTATGAATGGCTCTGACCACGTTTTCCACATGCGAGCCTATGGCCTGACTATGTTGCGCGTGGCCATCTCCCAGGCGTCCAATCACGTAGAGCCGTGTGTCTTCTTCGCATTCCAGCAGTGCATCCAATAGCTGGTCATGGCGCTGCTCACCGCTGACGCTGGTGGCGCCGGCGGCTTCAGCCCGCTTCACCGCATCACTCAACAGATGCTTGCCATGCTCCACTGCCAGTTTATTGCGCTTCTGGTCCAGCGCCGTCAGTTCATCCAACAAATGCTCACGGCTGCCCAGACCTATGGCGCCGGACAGATCCTCCTTGGCGGGTGAGCTGGACTTCTCCAGCACATGCAGGAAGTTAAGTGGAGCATTCAATGTCCGGCTTGCCCAGGCGGCGGCATCGCACACCGCGCTGGAAATGGCGGAACCATCGATACAGGCTGTAATCTGGTGCTTTATCATTGTTATTGTCCTCCACTCAATGGCCTGACATGATTTTTTCGACTTCTTCAGGCTTGTCGTAGACACCAAATTTATCCACCACGGTGCGACTGGCCTCATTCATGCCGATGATGTCCACCTCAGTGCCTTCCCGGCGGAATTTTATAACCACTTTGTCCAGCGCGGCGACCGAGGTGATGTCCCAAAAATGCGCCTGATGCAGATCGATGGTAACCCGGTCCACCACCTCTTTGAAATCGAAGGACTCCATGAAGTGATCCGCCGAGGCGAAGAACACCTGGCCCACTACTGTATACTGGCGATGGCCCTCCGCCAGTTTTTCGTTTTTTACCAGCATAAACCTGCCAATCTTGTTGGCGAAGAACAAGGCCGCCAGCAGCACTCCCACGAACACTCCGATGGCCAGGTTATGGGTCGCCACCACCACTGCCACGGTGGTGATCATCACGATATTGGTGGAAAGTGGATGCTTCTTCAGATTGCGCAGGGAATCCCAGGAAAAGGTGCCGATGGATACCATAATCATCACGGCCACCAGGGCCGCCATGGGGATCTGTTTCAGCCAGCGGTCCAGAAACACCACCATGATCAAGAGGAAAGTACCGGCGACAAAAGTGGACAGCCGGCCCCGGCCGCCGGACTTTACATTAATCACTGACTGGCCAATCATGGCGCAGCCGGCCATGCCCCCCAGCAGGCCGGCGCCAATATTGGCGACGCCCTGGCCTTTACACTCGCGGTTCTTATTGCTTTTGGTGTCCGTGAGATCGTCGACGATGGTGGCGGTCATCATGGATTCCAGCAGGCCCACCACCGCCAGGCCGATGGAGTAGGGGAGTATAATCTGCAGGGTCTCCAGGGTAAGTGGCACATCCGGCCACAGGAACACCGGCAGCGTGTCGGGCAATTGCCCCATATCCCCCACGGTACGGATATCCAGGCCGGTCACCACGGCCACCACCGTGAGACTGATAATGCACACCAAGGGTGAGGGTATGGTTTTACCCACTGCCGGCAGTAATGGAAACAGATAAATGATGGCCAGCCCCGCCGCCGTCATGGCATAGACATGCCAGGTGACATTGGTGAGTTCCGGTAATTGCGCCATAAAAATCAGGATGGCGAGCGCGTTTACAAACCCGGTGACCACTGACCGGGAAACGAATCGCATCAGGCTGCCCAGTTTCAAAAACCCGGCACCTATCTGCAAAACTCCGGTGAGCAGCGTAGCGGCAAGCAGATATTCCAGGCCATGCTCTTTAACCAGGGTCACCATCAATAATGCCATGGCCCCGGTGGCGGCGCTGATCATGCCCGGACGCCCCCCTACAAACGCAATCACCACGGCGATACAGAAAGAGGCGTACAGGCCCACTTTGGGATCCACGCCGGCAATAACGGAAAAGGCGATGGCTTCGGGCACCAGTGCCAGGGCCACCACGGTACCCGCCAGCACATCGCCACGAATATTGGAAAACCATTCCTGTTTGATCGTTTCAATCATTATAAACTCACGGGATAAAGCTGGCAGAGAAAGAAACTTGACAGACTGTCGCCAACCCAGAGTCGCTACGGGGTGCGATACCCGGAGCCATCGGGCGAGCGATGACAAAAGGCACCTATTTTAGAGCAGTAGCAGCATTTCTCAATCATTTTTGCTACAGATAGTGAATTTTAGAGGGGTCTTATGACTGTCACACCCTGAGAGCGGTAGCGGGCAGCGGGTAGCACTAGACAGCTGGTGAAGGCACCGAAGCTAGCAAGCCTCAGAACTGTACAATATCGATGATCTTCTATATATGAATTCGCAGGGCTTGCGAGTCTTCTCGGTTTCGAACTGCTACTGTTAATAGTAAGCAGGAAACGTAAAAGTCACTTGAAATGAGTACGATGGTACTTACAACATTCTGATATCCGGACAATAGCTTCGCGTTAATAGTGGCCTGTGTGATCAGACAGCTCTTAGTCACCCTGCACTGGTTTCCGTACCCCAAAACATCCTGTTAGGTTCTTTGCTAATGGAGTGCTGATATATCTCGAACGGGCTCCATGACAAGCTGACTATGGATCGCGTAACTTCATTATTTCTTTCTAAATTCAACAGACCGCAAGCGCTGATCCTGCATTAAGAACAACGCATAGCGGTTCAGCTTGCGCTAAGTCATCTCAACATCGTCTAAAAAAAATACGAAGTTGCACAATAAGACGTAACAGTATGTAACAAAGCAGCCTATAGTTATTTGTTTAGAAAAGCTGTAATTATTATGCCGCAGAATGTACTACCCCAAGCGTTAGAATTGGTAGCGGAAATTTCTTTCAATCGGTGAGGGTTGTCTAATGGATAATCAGAAGGAACTGTCCACTGTGCGCCATCTTTTCAGCTATTCTGGCTGGACTCAAATTGATTCCGCACCCAGGCTGAAAAGCATTTCCCGATCTGAAATAATCTTGAAGAAAATATTCGATTACGTCGCTAATACCGAGTGTCTCGAGGGTATTACAGTAAAAAAAGTGGCCAGTGAAATTGGCGTCAGTGAGCGGACTTTGTTCCGAGTGCTGAAGTCTAACAATGTGACATTCTACCAGTTACTAAGTCGGGAACGAATGATCCGTTGTTTTTTCTACTTAACCCATGGACCTTCCAGCGGCGTAATAATCGCTGAGCGCTTGGGTTTTTCTGATCCAGCGTACTTCTATCAGTCATTCAAGCACTGGACTGGTGTTAGTTTTCGTACTGCAAAAAATCTTATCGATGAAGATTCCAATAATGTTGGCAGTATTTTCAATGTTATTGGTTGTCCGAACTGACTACGATGGTCTCACGATTTGATTTGACGATCTTAAACCTGCCTGAGGCAAACAGAGCTTTTCACCACGTTTGAATAGTGGCTGTTAAGTGGGAGGCGTTTGCCGGGAAGTAATTCTGATTGTTCGAATCGGTCGCTTTAGGTTATCAAACACAGATTAAACATTGGTTTCAGCGCTGCTCGAAGCTGGAGGGTAGATGTGTCTTCAATCCCGATGGCAATACTGGTAAGCAGCAATACAGTGGGTGGTTTTAGCTTATGAATCCGCAATTTCAGGAAAAAATTCAGGCCCGGAAAGAGATTTTGGATGCAATCAAGGAAGAGCTCATTGATCGTCTTCAGCTGGAGTATGAGGTTGAGGATATAGACGATGACACTTACCTGTTCGGAAGCGGTCTGGCGCTGGACTCCATCGACGCCATGGAAATTGTAATCGCTTTGCAATCCAGGTTTGATGTCGAGGTCCCGGAGGGTAATACGGAGTCTCTCCGAACAGTGAATACCCTCGCGGATCTAGTGCAAAGGGAATCAGCTCATTGATTGCTTACCTAATCCCATAATCAATCCAACCATGGATGCATTAAACCGAACACTTTCACTGGGGAATTACTATGTTGCTTTCTAGCCTGGATAAAGTCGAAAACTGTAACCAGATTTTGCTGTGTGATGAGGAGGAATATCGGGCTGTCAGGGAACGTGTCGCACTAATCAACTATAACAGTTATACCAAGCTCAAAATATCCGGTGGTGATGCACTGGATTTACTGAATTATTGCAATCTGGCTGATATTGAACAGCTTCCGGTTAATCAGATGATGTCTTCATTTATGTTGTCGGAGGAAGGTGCTGTCATCTGTGACGCTACGGTGGCTAATTTTGGTGATTACTTCTACCTGTTTGGTGAGGGCGTTGCCTGTGACAAATTAAGCCAGCATATGAAAGCCTGTGCTGATCAGCAAAACTATGAGGTGTCGATCGAAGACCATACTCAGCTGGAAGGGCTGATAGGTGTGGACGGTCCTTATGCCTGGGAATTGTTGAAAGAATTTGTGGGAATGGCGGTTATTGGTATGCGCTACCTGGAAATTGCGCCGGATACTGAAATCGACGGGATATCTCTGAACCTGTGTCGTGCAGGCAAGTCAGGAGAATTCAGTTATTGGCTACATTGTGATATGGAGCAGTTTAAACGTCTGTGGCAGACGTTGATGGATAAAGGGGAACGGTTTGATATTCGTGAGGTTAGCCAGGAAACCATTGATGTTTGCAAGATGGAGAATCGTTTTACCAATGTGCGCCGTGAAGCTCAGTGGAATAACGCGAATGTGCTGAGTTTCAATACCCGGGTAATGCGAAGCCTGGAAAAAGAGGATTATTTAGGTAGGTCGATGGTGGACGAGGTGATTGCCAGCGGACTGGAGCAACGTACCATTGGGTTGGTGCTGGAAGCTGACCCCCGTGATCACGGTGTGGCTATCGGTGACTCGGTTACAGCTGCCGGAGAGACCATTGGCCAGGTGGTTAATCTTGCTTACTCCTATACGCTAAATCAATGGATGGCCCTGGCATTCATCAATACAGAATACGCTTACGTAGGCTTGGATTTCGAGATTGGCGATGTTGGTGCAACCACGGTTTCCTGCCCTTTTATTATGAACAAGAGTCTGACGGTACGGCCTCAGGAAGAGAGCTACTTCGATTAGGCGCTGAGTTACTTCAGGGAGTAACTCTGTCCCGAAATTATTTATACAGATTCTTGAGGTTTCGAGATGACTGTTGCGGCTTACATCACCGGTATGGGTGCGGTGTCCCCTATCGGCCTTAATATCGAAGAAATGGCAGGTAGCCTTAAGCACGGGAACACCGGGTTTAATGTTGTGGAAGAGTTTTCCACTGAGGATCTAAAAGTCAGGTACGCTTGTCAGGTGCTTGCGTTTAAACCCGAGCAACATTTCCCCCGGGAAAAGGTGTCGCAACTGGATAGAACGGCCCAGCTTGCCATTGTCGCTGCCCGCGAAGCAATCAGCGATGCGGGGATTCACAGGGATGACTTAAGTAGCTACCACACCGGTCTGGTTATGGGCGTGTGTGCTGGCGGGAAAGGCGACGCCACTCACATAAAGAGTAAACCGGGTTCAGCGCCAGCAAGCGTGGCATTCTATAACTCGGCTCATCATCTACAGACGGCGGCGGTGGCTGAGGATCTTGGCGTCCGGGGTCCCACACTGACGCTTTCCACTGCCTGCGCGTCCGGTACATCAGCAATTGCCGCTGGATTGACTCTGATCCGTTCCGGGCAGTGTGACCTGGTGATCTGTGGCGGTAGCGATGGTTTTTCAAGGGGGACTTTTGCAGCGTTCTACTCGTTGGACGCCATGAGCCCTAGGCCCACATCACCCTTTAGTGTGGATATGGGAATCACCGTGGGCGAAGGTGCGGGATTCGTAATATTGGAAAGTGGAGAACGGATGCGGGGCCGCCAGCGCCCTGGGTATGCCCGGTTGCTGGCTTTTGGTTCCAGCTGTGATGCTTACCATATCACTGCCCCTCACCCCACTGGCGAGGGCTTGAGCCGGGCCGTAAAAAGTGCATTGGCCGACGCCGGAATCAGTGCCTCGGATCTGGATTATATTAACGCTCACGGCACCGGGACTAAAGATAACGATATCTCGGAAACGATCGTGTTCGGTGGCCTGTATCCGGTGAAGTCTGATTGTCCACCGGTGAGCTCAAGCAAGTCTTTCTTTGGTCATACCATGGGTGCGGCGGGCGCCCTTGAGTTTATCACAGGATTGCTGGGCCAAAGGGACGGCTTTCTGCCGCCCACTATGAATTTCAAACAACCACGACCCGGTTGTGACCTTGATTATGTACCCAACGTTTCCCGACCTGGCCAGATAAATTGTTTTCTTTCCACTGGGGCGGCCTTTGGCGGCGTAAACGCGGCAGTGGTGGCCTGTAGCGCTGACTGGTGGGGGGCGGACGCCGGATCAGTCTGCGATGCGAATCGGGAAGTGACCATTTCAGGGTTATCTGTGGTATCACCCCTGGCGTTTGACGTAACCAGCTTTCACCAGCACCTGATGGCTCCCGATACCTGTGTCGTGGTTGCCGATGGCCGGTTTCAGGATCGCCAGCTTGCTTGGGATCAGGCCGCGCTGATGCCGGTGTTCAACGCGCGGAAGCTGACCCCGCGCCTGAACACAAGGCGCATGTCAACATTGGCGAAGTACGCCTGTGTGGCAGCACAGTTAGCTATGGATGACGCCGGCATAACAGGCAGGTATCGCCCTGAGCGTATTGGCGTATTGGTAGTCATGTGCAGAGGACCGTTGCAGGCCACCCAGGCTTTCAATGAAGCACTGGAACAGAACGGTATATCCGGTTTGGGCGCAAAATACTTCCCTCCCATGGCGGTGTCCACAATTTCCGGGGAAATTGGTAAAGCCTGTCAGATTAAGGGTGATTGCCACACTCTGGTAGGTGGCTGGGGCAGCGGTCTGCAGGGGCTGGCAATGGGCAATGAGTTCTTACGTCAGAGCCCAAATCTGGATGCTCTGGTGGTGGTAACTGCTGATGAAATCAGTGATCAGTATTTTCAGGCCCTTGGCGAACTGGGTTTGCTGGCGCCCCGGGGCAGTTCAACTGCAAGCGGATTATACGCTGAAGCCAGTCGAGGCGTGTTTTTGGCGGAAGGTGCCGCTGCCGTGGTTTTGGAAAAAGAACGCAGCCTGGTGTCGCGAGGGGGCCGGTCCTATGGCCGCGTTGCCGGCTATGGGATGACCAGTTGCGAAGGAATGTTCTCCGCTGAAACTGACCGTCACCAGGGGTCCCATGAGGCAATGGAAGCCGCCATCAATCATTGTTTTATCAATGCAAATCTCAGCGCCGGAGACATTGGGGTAGCCTATGACCATCCGGTGGGCTTGGTGGAGCTTGATAGCGTCGGAATGGAAGTCATTCAGAAGTGCCTGGGCCGGAATCTGGCCCCAATCACTAATCTGGCAGGCGCCTTGGGGTTGGCAGAATCCAGCAGTGGACTGTACAGCACCATCTCCGCCCTGAAGAGTATGCAGACTGGCGCTATTCCGCCCCTTAGAGGTGCCGAGAAAAACCGGCTGCCTGAAGCCGCCGTTACAGCACCGCTCACTGCCCGCGAGCACCACCACTCGTTACTGGTATGCAGTAACGAGTGTGGACAAAACATTTCACTTATCGTCAGTAAATCGCCGTGAAACTATCAAATGTACACTCCATAGTGGTCACTGGTGTTGGCGCTTTGAGCGCGGCCAGTGGTAATGCCAATGAGTTTGCCGAGCATGCGCTCAGTGGGAAAAGCGAGATCGCCCTGCACGATGATGTGTACCCGGGGCAGTCGGTGTGGGCGGGAAAGGCCGTGGGATCGGCCTTGGATTTGCGGCTGCCGTTCGCACAGTCTCCGTTGCCGGTGGACCGTACCGCCCATCTGGCGGCGGTTGCCGTAGAGGATGCGATTGCGGACGCCGGCTTGGACCTTTCCCGGCTGGATCCGGAGCGCATTGGCTTGTTTCTGGGAACCAGCCATGGGGGACGTTCACAATTGGACCAGTTTGTTGCCAACGGAGCAGAGATTAACCAGAACAACGCTCATTCGGTGCTGGGCGTAGGCGCTCATGCCTATCAAACTGCCTGGCTCGCCCACTGGTATGGGGTGATGGGGCCGGTGATGACTTTTTCCACCGCTTGCAGCTCCGGTGGGCTGGCCATTGTAGCGGCCATGGAAACGCTGTTGGCCGGTGATATTGATTTGGCCATTGCCGGCGGCGCAGACGCTTTCTCCAAGCTGACCCACGCCGGGTTCCGGGCCTTGGGCGCGGCGGCTGACGGGCCTTGCGTACCTTTCAGCGAGCGGGTTGGAATGACTCTTGGTGAGGGCGCCGGCATATTGGTGCTGGAGCGGAAGCAGGATGGGCAAAGGCGACGTGCGCGTTTGCGTACTGAGCTTTTGGGCTATGGCTGTAGTTGGGATGCCCACCATCTCACGGCACCGGAACCCAATGGTAATGGCATGCAACGCTCAATGGCCATGGCGGTGGCGGCCGCCCCATCGCTACAGCCGGTGGACATTGACTATATCAATGCCCACGCCACGGGCACCAAAGCGAATGACATTGCGGAAACGCTGGCGATCAAGAACCTGTTTGGTGAGCGACCACCGCCCGTGAGTGCCACCAAGTCCATTACCGGACATACGCTGGGTGCCTCGCCGGTATTAGGGTTAGTAGCGACCATTGCCGCTAGCGAACAGGGCAGGTTACCGCCGACCGCCAATTTCAGCCACCCCAGAAGTGGTTGTGACCTGGATTATGTTCCCGCCAAGTCAAGACAACAGGCGATTAAATACTTCCTCGCGAACTCTACCGCCTTTGGAGGCGTGAACTGCTCCCTGGTGGGTAAAAGGCCAGACTGGGAAGAGCCATCGAAACCCATTCCTGAAGTCAGACCGACTATTCCGCCGGCGATCGGCATCAGTGGCATTGGCGTGATCTCACCCCTTGGATTATCGGTGGCTGAGTTCCGGGAGAATCTGCTGGCAGGTATCAGTGCGGTGACCACAGTGAACGGTGAGCCAGACTATCGCAGCGCCGTTGTCAGTGGTTTTAACTGTCGGAAGTTTGTACCCGGAATCAATCCGCGCCGGGTTGACAGGAGCACGCAGTTTGCTGCTGCAGCCACCAAGCAGGCACTGGACGACGCCGGTCTTGGGTTGAAGCATGGGGCTCGAATTGGGTTGGTCGTGGCTACTTGCCGCGGCGCGATTCACAGCTATGAACGCTATCTAGAAAGCGTTAAGGGAGAATGCTGGGAACGCGCCAGCGCCATGTACTTTCCCAACCTGGTGATGAGCTCTGTGGGAGGTAACATCACCGCCGCGTTAGGTATCAAAGGTGTTGCCTCTACGGTGGTCGGTAGTACCGGGGTGGGGTTGCAGGCCCTGATCAACGGCATATATCTGTTACAGAGCAATTCAGACATGGACGCTGTCGTCGTGGTGGCGGCTGATGAGTTGACGCCTTTCCTGGTCCGAATGCGACAAGCTCAAAACCCGGCTGCAGCCGATACTATATTTAGTGAAGGTGCGGTGGCACTGGTACTTGAACGGCGTCCAGATTTGGCAACCCGGGGCGGTGGGAGCTATGCATCACTTGCCGGTTATGGAATGGGGCACGATGCCTCGGCCTTAGCGAATCATGGAAAAAACAATGGTCAAACCCGATCCCGAATAGTTGGCAAGGCTCTGGCAAGAGCAGCTGTGGAGGGCGCGTCGGTTGATCTGCGTTACTCATTGGGAGCGCCTGATGTCTTTAGGTCCGAAGACGGCAAACAAGGGTCGGCGGAATCACTGAGCTTGTTCGACAGCATGGGCATGCCGGAGGCGGCGGCAGATCTGTTCGCAGTGGCAGCGGCGTCTTTGTCATTACGTTATCAAGAGACGTATCCGGTAGCCGGGCAACAGGTCGCTGACACCGATGGGGAAGCCGGCCGTAGTATTCGAGAGGTATTAGTGGATGGCGCTTCTGAGCTGGGAACCCACGCGGCCGCGGTCCTGCGTGCGGAGAGAGAGGTTCAATGATGGCCTGCCTGCCGTTGGACTCCCGTATTGTCGTCACTGGTCTGGGTCAGCTTTCCGCCAGCGGATCCGATATCGGCGAAATGCTGGAGCAGTTTCGCCGAGCTGAGAGTCCCCTGGCACCCATGAATGGGTTTGAACTGCCCAGTGGCAAGCCGGGCTATGTGGGTAATGTCACCGGCTGGCGCGCGCCACAAAGCTTCACCCGGAGCCAAATGCGTAATCTGGATCGCGGTACTCAATTGGGGTATGTGGCGGCTTGTCAGGCTCTCGCGCAGGCAGGCTTGGTGGAAGGCCTACGGCCCGCCGGGGTCAGGATTGGCATTACGGTGGGTATCAGTGGGGCCAGCCAGTACCAGAATTTCTTTTTCTCAGCGAGTACAGGCGAGCTTCCACGCAATCGCCGGTTCGCAACTTGGTTGCTGCGGGTTGAACCACAATTTCAGGCAAGCTGGATTGCTAAACAGTGCCGCTTGCATGGCCCGCAACTCACCTATCCGGCCGCTTCCTTGGGCAGCGCCCTGGCCCTGGCAGGTGCAGCTGCACTATTACAGGATGGGAAAGCAGATGCCATGCTGGTGGGTGGGGCTGAAATCCATACCCTGGCCAATGCCCTGGGGATGGACAGTCTTGGGGTGACTGCCGAAGGCCGTTGCAACCCCTTCGGTGATACTGAGGCCGGAGGTATGAGCTTCGGTGAGGGTGCTGCTTATGTGGTGGTTGAAACCCTGGCCAGTGCGCTGGACCGGAAGGCGGAAGTGCTGGCTGAATTAGTGAGTTTTGGTTTCAGTGCCGATGCTTACAGTGATGTGGGCAATGACCCATCTGGCGCCGGTATGCTGCGGGCCATGAGGACCGCTTTTAGCACCTGTGATGTAGAAGCGGATGAAATCCGGTGGGTGCGGGCCTGCGGGACTGGCAAGCCTGACCAGGACATGGCGGAGCTATACGCACTCACCGCTTTGTTCGGCGAACAGACTCCCCCCGTAACTTCCACAGAGCCGTTCTTTGGTCATGTAAATGGTGTCTCGCCGTTACTGGGAGTGGTGGCCGGGATTGCCGGAATGCGTAGTGGTACTTTGCCGTCATTGCTTCGCTCAGCAACGGCCGGCAGCGTCGGGGCAGAAAAACTTAACTTCCTGGACTCCACCAGTCCTCCACAAACTGCGGGCCCTTGGCTGGTGAGTGCCGTTGCCTTTGGTGGTAACAATGCAGCTTTGGTGTTCGATCAGCCCCGCCAGAAGCGGCAGGGAGAACCGCGATCAGTACCGGATATCCTGATCACCGGTTGTGGTTGTGTATCAGCTTTGGGATTTGG
>MDSW01103606.1_pt1 | contig 13696 bp, 9 predicted proteins | sample 811171 | NCBI WGS metagenome assembly MDSW01 (sample SAMN05326641, study PRJNA326480) | marine metagenome | isolation source: seawater | place: Atlantic Ocean: North West | collected 2012 | reverse complement strand
GTGTAAAACTGTCAGAACTCTGATCGTAGACGAAAGGGCGACTGAATCGTCAGACCGGTGAAGACGCGACCCTCGGTCAAATCCGATCGGTCAAGCCGGTCAACCGGAAGTACGCGAGAAGAGCTGGATAGAACCGAAAAAAGAGCCAGATAAATTTTTTTGCAATACTCGTATGCAGAATAAAGTCAGAATAATAATAAATACGCGTTAAATAATCTTATTTTATACAGTAGTGTACGATATCGGATATTAAGTTGTACAACTTATTTACTTAGATAATAGATATGCTAGAATATCTAAAAATAAGTACGTACCTTCGAAGGTATCTAGCTAGCTATCTACCTTCGAAGGTATCTAGCTAGATATGCTACCTTCGAAGGTACGAAAGTACTTCCGTACGGGTTGCTAATAAAATAAACATTTGATTATGATATCACGACTATGAAAATACGCGCATGTTGGGCTACGCGTACACGCGTACACGTACAGATAAGACTGCATATCAAATGGATTTCATGTCTTCGTACGAAGGTATTCTATACTTTCAAGACTCTTTCAAGTACTTTCGTAGGGCCCTACTTGTACAACATTATTTAATACTTTCGAAAGTACCTTCGAAGGTACTTTCGAAAGTACCTTCGAAGATAGATACTTCGGTATTAGATACTGTACGTGTACACGTACTGTACCTTACGAAAGTACGAAAGTACCTCGTACTTTCGTACTTCCGTGCGTACACGTACAACAATGATAAACGATTAGCCCTAATTTATACATTATACTGTCGTTTACGATTCCGCCTCACTTGAATCTATCTGGATTCAACTGCTTTCCCTTTGATCCATTGAGGAAGTGACGCTGGACGAAACTCAATCAAATCAAAAATCAATATCTTTTCATATAGAATAGTTATGAGTGCGAGGGCGCTCTGTAACTCGCGCAGTTTACACCTTTATAAGAGGCACTCCTCGTCGATAGACATGTTCAGAATAGCTTCAGTTCGGCAACAGTTGGGTCAAGCGAATCGTCCCCGACGCGGAAATCTACCTCGGCCACGTAAATATCATCCGCGTGCGAGATTCTCTGAAATTGCGGCTCCTGTTTCCACCGGTACGGTCGTTTTATAGAACTATGCAGCGTCGCAAACCATTTTGTGTGACTGAGTTTACCCTTATAATTTCGACAGGTGGAGATAGCCTGCGCTCTACGATGAAGTTGATGTTTTCGCAGGCAGGCAATGTAGTGTTTCCTGGAGAGTCGTCACTAGATTTTGAAATTGCCGAGTGTTCTAATAGAGCGTTAGGGGACTACCAGGCAGGCAAACTTCTCCTAAGCTTCAGAGGTTGATTTCATGCTTTGCCTTCTCTCCATGGATCGCAGTGTAACAGCGCTATGAAGATCTTTGCTGAACTCAAGGATAGAGGAGATACTCGCTTCAAGAACCCTCGCTCTTTGGCAGAGGCAATAATTCAGGTATTGCTTGTCAATGTTAAAGTTCATCTGGAGATCGACTGTCATACATTTCAAAGGCAATACCAGCGGAGAACAGTTTTTTTGAGAAGTTGGCGGTTGCCGGCCCAGGATTCATAAATATTACATTCTCACGTGAATTTCTTGCACAAGAAGCCCTCCGCGTTTTTCATTGTTCAGCTGGTTAGCAACTCCCCGATTTATTTTTATTCTTTGACAAACACCAACACTGTAACCCAGATGGAACTTTTGAGACCACTCGCAAGTTCAGAAAACTCACTGCAAAGAGGGCAGTCGTGGACTACTCTTCACCGAATATTGCCAAGGAAAGTGTATTGATGGCGGTGTTTCGTTTACTTTTGGTCTAACATCATTCTGACATATCCTTATTTTAGTGCAGGAAATGCACGTTGGCCACCTGAGAAGCACAATTATTGGGGAGACAATTTGTCGAGCACTTGAATTCGTCGGTGTTGAAGTTATACGGTGAGCTGAGAATGTAGTTTCTTGTACTCTTTCAGCAGAAGCATTTTATTGTTTTGGGCCATTTTTTTTAGGTTAAATCACGTTGGAGACTGGGGAACTCAGTTTGGAATGCTACTTGCTCATCTCGAGGATATTTCAGAATCGTCCGACTTTGAGGTAAAAAATCTCCAGGAGCTGTACAAGGTGAGTCACCTGTGTGTTTCTGTGGAAGATCGCACCAACTGATCCTCTTTACAAATTCAGCAATCGAAAATACGTTTTGATTCTGATGAAGACTTCAAGGTTCCTTTGTTTCATTTTCTGATTTCCTCGAAGATATTCACCACTTCTACACTAGAAACGTGCGCGGGCAGCTGTGGTGCACCTACAAGCTGGTGATAAACATTTAAAAGAAAAATGGACCGATATCTGCGAGGTGACTACGATCTGCGTTCTCTCTTGGAATAAACTTGAAATGCCGATTTTCGACCTAAATCTTCAGGTTAGTCGACAAGATTTCGAGGAAATATATCGGCTATTGGATGTTCACATTCTGGAACGCGGAGAAAGCTATTATAATTATTTGATCCCTGACGTGCTCAGTGAGCTAATTGAGAAAGAAATAGCCGTGCAAAGTGACGGAGCATTGTGCATATTCGCAGATGGCAGTGATTCCCCTCTAATCTGCAGAAAGAGTAATGGGAGCTTTAATTATGCTTCCACAGACCTTGCTGCTTTGTGGCAGGTATTTCTTCTCTCTTTACTCGCATACAACTTTTCCATTTAGAGAAGACTACGAATCATTCAATTGAGCTCCTCGTTAAACAGCGCATCAGCGATCTTTGCGCTGACTGGATAATATATGTAACTGATGTCGGTCAGAAGAAGGTAGTTCACTGGTTAAAATAGCCATGTTTTCATTGGGACTGAAATGCTTTCACAACAGCATTTCGACGCCATTTTTGACGCAGCTAGTCGTGCAGGGTGGTTAAAACGAGAGAACGTACGAGCCTTTTTTATTTTGAGATCAGGTTTTTTTTCAGCTTGCTTTTACAGGGGAATGTCAGCTTGGATCATGTCGGATTTGGACTAGTTATGGTGTATTGCGTGTTCCTCGTCAAAACACCCCCTCGTTCTTATCTTACATTTATAGGGGGTTGACGGCAAACGTTTTCGCACCCGATCAGGAGACACCGTGCCGTTGAAATCCCTTTTGCGCGAAGCACAATCTCGGTGCTTAGATAGCTTGCGAGGAAGAGAAAGCACTCTAAGTGATGACGAACTAGAGGTAAGTTCTCAGTTATTCATATATATTTGTCATTTTTGAACTTTTTTTTAACGGCAACTAATGGTGGCTGAGAAATGGCCCTGCAACTAGGATGCGTCACGTATTATGGGTGTGGCAGCAGTTAAATATGCGGATCTTCATAATAATCGGTTGTTATCTAGTAGTTTTTTTGTAAAATTTCCGTGCAGTCTAATTCTGTTTTCTTGAAGCTTAACAAACTACACATTTTCATATGAACGCATGCTGGACCTTAAGGTACAATGATTTTGAAGATTGTATTGCAGCTATTTTGTCAACGAAACACGGATACAATTTCAGGGCAACACTGCGGTCTATCTCTTATACACGCATGCACGTATCTCCTCCCTCTTGGAGCGTGCTCACACACAGGTAAGTTGACTATACCTTTATGGCACCTTCTCGTGATGGAATTATCATTCCCAGGACCTTGAGCCTCTGAGCATAAATGATTTGGTGCGTGTTTCTACTGCATAGTCACTTCAAAACATGCAATTAATGCATTTCTCAAGGTTCTGAAAGATGAGTTTGAAAGAGTGCTTGCTCTCACGATTATGAAGTTCCCCGACGTAGTTGAGTCAGTAGTACAGGTACCTTTTCAGTCGACATGTTATATTCCTCCTGACTGAGAGCTCACCGTCAACTATTATAAGGATCTTCTTCCTTCACGACTTTGTGACTACACGTACAGCCTATGTGTGACGTTCAACGAATTTTATGGATCTTGCAAGGTATCTGACTGTTTTTATAGTATTTCATTTCTGATACTGTGGTCATATTTTCCTTTTTGCAGGTGTTAGGCGGTGAACAGGAGAGGTCGCGGACGTTTCTCTGCCAAGCTACAGCTATATCGCTAAGGCAATGTTTTCACATTCTTGGCATAGAGCCACTATACAGGCTTTGATTTTTTCGACGGAACAAACCTGAATGTGCATAGACCTCATACTGGAACAATGTGAAACAGCACTTTCGTACTCAGGCACTTTCGCATTTTTTATCACCGAATCGTTCTTTTGAACAGACAACTACTGGAGTCTCTTCACAACAGGAGCTTTCAATGAAACTGTCAGAATGTTCTTTGACGAAGAGAGACTTAATTCGATGATTTGGAAATTGAGAAGAGAAAGTGAGCCACGCAGTAATCACGTCCACATTGTGCTCAAAATAAACTAGATATTCAGTTGATTCGTAGTGTTTGTATCCTTGTGTGAGCTTTTATAAATGCAGCCCACTTTTCCCAGCCTCGATTTCGTGATCCTCGACACGCGTGCATGTAGGCTCCAAGTGCAACTGTCTGTGTCGTTTGATCGATATCTGCCTCGACTCGGCTGTCAAGAACAAGACATACCAATAATGCTTCCACGTCCACTTCTGGTATATTTAATTCTGAGGATATCACCGAAAAGCGGACACGAGTGTATGGTTTTATCAGCTTCAAGAGCACCTGAGTTCGAAGATTCTTCAAAAGCTCCTCGACATAATCATGAATAAATGGATCCTCTATGATGTGCTGGTTATTGGTGATGAGCAGCGCTTCAAAGTCGGATATGGAATTCCGGTGGTATGCGGAAACTAATGAAGTAATGACTACTACCTCAGGGTCAGAACGAAAAGAACGTGTTTCTTGTGCATCAAAAGGGTTCACATCAGACTCCATCAGCATATTCGCAATAACTAAGTATTTCAGACTCTGAATACGTCGAGACTGGCCAGCCTCGTCATAGGACTTAAAAGATTCAAAGAAATCTGTTGCTGCCTCTCCCCACTGTCGTTCTGCCATATGCATTTTCCCGCCACACTCGCGAATTATTCCAAGGATGTGAGGGTGTGGGATAGCAGAAGTGACAGTTAAAGCTCTCAGATATGTTTCCTTCAGTCTCTTATTATTCTTTTGCTCCGTATACATTTGAATTTCAATAGCATACACTTCTAGTATCTGAGTTCCCTTTTGCTGATCAAAAGACCCATCGTTTTTCAGGCAAGCTTGGTGCAGCTTTTTGATTAACTTTCCAACTCGAACAAACTCTTTCATTGAAAGCCAGAGGTTACAAAGCTTCAGATTAGTTTTGAAGCAAAGACGCGCATTTTTATCATCCTCAAGCGTACACAGAGTAGTCTCATAAAATTCTTGACGAAACATTGCGTTAGGCGAAACACTAACTGCATCGATGATAGAGTTGAGAACCTTCTCACTGTAGTTGCGAGTAACTGCAGAACTGACATACTTCAACAGCTGGCGATAAGTTATCAACATATCTTCATAGTCACCGTGCTTTAGGTGTAATTTTACGATCTGTTTCAAAGCCTTGAAACCCCACTCGCCTGGCTCCTTTTCCATAACTAATACTGCCGAGAAACCATCAAATGCATCTTTAAAACTTCCTGCTTCCAGCAGAGCTGTTTCACGAAATAAGTGTGCCCCAAAAATTCAGTGGAATGAAGTGATGAGCACATAGACAGTATACTTGACAACTTACCTTTCGCGAAATAATACTGGTTTTCGGCATCTACGTCAGCTTCATCGGGATCTTCATCGGAGTATTCGAATCCGTAGTCTTCGAGCTCGTCGTCGGTCATCCACGAGGCTTAGAAGCCAGCGAGCACGGGCCTCTTTAGACTGCGCCTTCGGAGTAATAACTTTCCCAGTGAGTAGAGACAGTTGAACAGTTGAAAGAGGTACTGTAGCAGTAGGCCCAAATACTGTACGTGTACGTGTACTGTAGGGCTAATAGTTCTTCGTACAAATAAGTTGTACTTTATGGGGTACATGTAGGGCCTACAGTAGGCCCTACAACTACAGTATCTTTTTTAAAATATTTTCGTACATATTTTGAATGTATCCTACACGTACACGTACAGTACACTACGTGTACAGCTGTACACGTGTGCACGAAGTTTAATATTTTATAAGGACTACGTACGCGTGCTGTACACGTACTGAATACAGCCAGAAAAAGGTACGAGTACTGCCGGAAGTATCATACTTCCGGAAATATGGCTACTAAATAATACTAACAACTTTATACGAATTGCGAAGGTACACACAATAATAAGTTTATCTTTATCTTCGAAGGTACAGTACTTCCGTACATAGCTACATACATACGAAGGTACTTTCGTACTACCGTCGTATAAATTACAGCACAGTAACTTGTACACTTACTGTAGCATTTTTCATAGTGGTAGCGATATATCGTACGGAAGTAGTGTAGTTGTACAGTACGACGTACTCAAATTTTTTTTCCGACTTTGGCAAGTAAAGAAAGGTGTACAACGTACTTCCGGAAGTACAACGTACTGTACGTCGAATGTGTTTATTCAGTTCCTTCGTACTGTACACGTACCTTCGTACAACGTCGTACGTTTACCCAGAAGAAATAGTATTAAACTTTATACACGTACTGCACTATTTTTAATTAAAACCCATGGTAGCTAGGCTAGCTACCTTCGAAGGTAGCTAGCTACTATCGTGTACAAGTATCCGATAGCTACCTTCGAAGGTGCCTTCTTAGGTACCTTCGTAGATAGGTTACTACGTATTCGTACACGTGTAGCACTGTTAAGTAGCCAAGCGTGTAGATCTGTTCCGAAGGTAGTTCATGTAGTATTCTGTACATAACAAAATAGTTTATAAACAACAATATCATACATAAGCTACAATAATAAATATTCCAGAGTCATGCGTGTACATATCGCACAACTTAGTATCACACGAAAGGAATGTATCCTAGCTAGCTCTAGTGCCCTAGTTATTCATTTCTTGGCTGAATGACTGTTGCACTCAATGATAACTTAAGTACGAAGGTAATTCTTTATTTATCAAAAGGACAACGAACACTTGTACTCATGTATTTATACTCACTGTCGAAGTTCAAGTATAAAATTTTATTTCCCCTGCCTGTTTATAATAAAGAACGTTGTACCTCCGTAGTCTACAACTGCAGCTCTACAACGATAGCTGTACACGTACACGACGTCATTTTTTATAAAAAGTTGTCCAAATAAAATGGGCTATCGGATACTGTACCTTCGTACTGTACGTGTACGTGTTCAGCTGTACACGACTACCAAGGTACAATACACGTACAGTCGTACACGCATGCAGCACTATTTTGTAGGGATAAAATACATGTACGTGTACATACAGTACACGTACGTGTACAACATAGTACGTGTACTCATAAGCGTCACGAGGGGAAAAAAGTTACTTCCACATTTCAAAAACGTTCACGAAATGCATAGGGCACAACTATCAGATATTACCGATTTCCGGCAGCGAACCCGAAAAGAACTGGATGCTCCTCGTAAAGAAATGCACTTAAGACAAGCTGAAATTAGTTTATTGAGAAAGAAGTTAAGCATCGTCGTAAATGCCTTCCTTGCCGAGAGGAACAAGTCAGAAGAACGAATTCGTGAGGTGCGATTTTACTTGTTACGACGTTGTTGTCGCATTCGTCGCCTTGTTTTTCAATTGTTTTTCCTTCCAAGATCGGATATCGTATCGTCAGACGCAGGATTGCCTGCTCTTGCGTGCAAACTAGTTGCACAACCTCGCTTGCAACCAACCGTGATACCGTGTTCCCCTTTCCTTCCACGGCCTTTTGCACAGCTCGCAAGGGCGTATAAACGAGATTTGAGTGAGAGAGACTATAGCCTAGCCTCCATCAAGCTTCAAATGTGCAATTACAGACAACACATCAGGGTCCTTGAAATGCAGCGCAGTGCATTGAACGACGACGCAGAGAACAAAAAAGCTGAGTGCGAAATTCTTGGTGCACAGCTTTCGGAGGAGAAATACTCGAGCTCGATGCTTAAGAGTGAAATTGTTTGTCTGAAAGAAGCTCTGCAGGGTGCTGCAGCCGATTTATGTGAAGCAGATGCTGAGGTTTCACATCTCAAGAAAAACACTATGTCAGTTCTCGAGCATACAAAGGTAGTGGAGTCCTACTGTCCCCATGTGAAGGATTCGACGTCGCTATCCACTTCAAGAAAAACTTCAGGAATCCTATTTCGAGAGCACTTCAAAGAAGAAGCTGAGCTTAACTTCAAAGATTTTCAGTCTTGCACTGGAAAAAACCATGACGCTCCTGAAAGCTCCAAGTTTCACAAGAAAGGTATCGGGCATCAAGTTGAAGAGCACATTCTGACTTTTCAAGGCAAGTCAAGTCTCGCACACACAGGTTTACCACTGGCTGAAGTGGAACTAGAATCGATTTCCTATGAGGATGCCGCCGATCGTGTATCTCCTCTTGCGAAATCCTCGGGAATCCAAATCATACCAGGTCAAGGTATCACTACGAAACCGCTGAGTCCCCATGCTCTTGACTACAGAGATATGGAGAAAGCAGGTACTGCAAAGAAGGTTCAGCCCGCTCAACAAGCATCACTAGACGATAAATCTGTTGGTCGAAATAAAGTTGTCAGGGAGGCCTGTTTGGATACATGTGTCAAAGAAGCTGGTTGCGCAGTGAAAAGTGGACTGCGCGTACCGCTGGTGGGTATCCAGGAACTAACGAAAGGATCTGGGCCCTCAGAAGCCACAGATGTGAGCGCCCGCGGTGGCCTTTCAAAAAAACGAAGACTACTCGGCCAAGTTCCAGTACTTGGCTCTGATACTCTGCCTTCGGCCTTACTTTATGGCTTAGGCGAAGATTTCAGGGCCCCGAAATAGATTGCCTTTTGAGAGTAGTTCTTCTCAGTAAACACTACAAGAATGTGGGTTCTCACTATGCCTTGCGTCGCCAGCATAACACACGTTATTTAATGAAGCTGCGTAGATTAAGCTCTGAAGTTTTCAACCCTGATTTTTCAAGCAATTCTTCCGAGTTCATCGTATCAGAAATATCACAAATCCGGCTCATGATATCAGAAACTGTAAGTTTGTGACAATTGAATTGGTCTTTGAACCCGTTAACTGACAAATAGAACAAAAATATTTTTATGGTGTTAAATGGTTGCCACGGAATGTATCTTACCGAACTCAACAGATACGACGGGGGGGCAGTCATCCGATCGAACATTATGAAAAACTATGCAGTCTGGATTAGATTCGCGCGCCTTGGGCGCCAAACATCGCTGCAGAAATTCTCTGTGACACCTTCGGTTAATTTACACCACGACCAACTTCTGTGAAGGTTTCTGAACTGCTCACCTGACCGCTGCAGAACGAGGATCCGTGGCCGAGAACTGAATGCTCACCTGTGGAAGAGAAAAAACAATGAAAACGCAATGTCAAGGACTCCAAGTCAAAAATTGGCAAAATTCCTTCACAAGCTGGCGGAGAGACATCAAGGCTCGGTGACAAGCTGGACGAGTCCAAGCACGGGAATTTCATCAGACCTAATACACACTGTACACGTACACGTATAACGTTAGTACGAAAGTACAACTAACAAATGTACTTTCGAAAGTACCTTCGAAGGTAGCTTGTACGAAAGTACGAAAGTACTTTGAAAGTACTTTCGTACGTACGGAAGTACTTTCGTACTTTCGTACGAAAGTACGAAAGTAGTACGAAAGTACGAAAGTACAAAAGGTACGAAGGTACGAAAGTACTACTGTAGTTGTACGTTGTACACGTGTACCTTCGAAGGTACCTTCGAAGATATTCTATCTGCTACGTTACGCGTTGTTCTCGTATTTAATATCATACTGTACGTGTACGTGTACTGTAATCAGATATACTGCATCATACCTTCGTACGAAGGCACAGTACAGCATAAAAAGGAGAAAGAAAATAAGAAGATATTTTCGAAGTAGTATCCGATACACTGTTGTACGTGTACATGTACAGTATGTAGGGCCTCGGGCTATCTAGTACGAAAGATCTTCGAAGATAGATACTTCCATAAAATAGTTTATCGATACTAGCTAGCCCTAGTGTATGTGTTATGATCTACCTTCGTACGAAGGTACGAAGGTATAAAGTAACAGTACGTGCACAAAAATCAGGAGCATTATAGTCACACACAACTGTGCTGCAAATCCCCTCCCCTACAGCCGTGAATGCACTTCACAACGCCGCCTCCGAAAGATAACGCTCACCGGATTCGTAGATCAGCGATACCTTCGAAGGTATTCGTTATGTCGGGTGAAACCACTGTAAAGTTTATTTGTATTGAGATCACCTTTGTGACCTACGTCCGGAAGTACTTCCGTACATGTACACAACTACACGTGGAGCAATGAAACTAGGCCCTACAGCTGTACGGAAGTAACTAAACTTCCATATCCGTACACGTACGTACGAATCGAAGTGAGAGTGTAAATAAACACATACACTTCCATCCAAAATTTGACCGAATATGGAAAGGTTACGGTATACATTTAACTATGTTATACTCTCACGTATACATTCAACTATACGTTGTACTCTCACGTTCCTAAGTCTTTCCTGTTCACAACCGATTTAACCAGAAAGCAAGTCTTGTGATTAGCGCTACCAAGCAAGCAGTGACCTGAAAGCGTGTAGTTAACTGAGTATACCTTTAGATAGAGCAATCTTGTAATCTACTGTACCTGATGCAGCCGAGTCGTCACACGTTGGTGCAAATCCTAAAACATACACTCTATATCAGACAGTTGCTAACTCACTATGCACTACAACACTGTGATTTTGACTTCTTCACGCCGTCGTTGATTGCATTTACTTCAATTGTACTAGAGCCGTGGCGTTGACTCTGATCATTAGATTCATTCGACTGGGACTTCTATGAAAAGTGCTCGTAAGAAAAAATGTTGGACTTAACATGAAAAATCTTGCCTTCGAAACTATCTGAAAAACTTCAGTTAGAATTTGGTGGAAAGCAAGCTCGACATTAGTTGATTCAAGTGCAGAGGTTTCAGTGAAAGACAGTCCTGTAAACGAAGTGCATTAAAACATATCAAAGTATCATGTGTCGTGTAAGTTAAATAGGTGAGTTAAAGGAACAGCTTATTTACTATGTTAGGACCTTCATTTGCAGCGAATAAGCGTGCGTCCTCAGTTTGAACGCAACGCAAGTGCTTCAAATCGCATTTGTTTCCAATTAACATGATAACTATATTTGCATCTGCGTGGTCTCTAAGTTCCTTCAGCCATTTCTCCACGTCTTCATAAGATTCTGTAACAAAAACGTGACAAAAATAGTTGGAGGGTTTTAACACTTCAGAAAAAGAAGGAGAAGAACACTTACCGGACTTTGTTATGTCGTACACAAGCAACGCCCCTACAGCACCCCTGTAATACGCACTCGTAATGGCTCTGTACCTCTCTTGACCAGCCGTGTCCCATATTTGTGCTTTGATTGTGTTTGTGTCAACCTGAGAGCAAGTAGTTTTCACGCTTGAAAGTTCAGTTCGTTAGTTATGGTGTAGTGTGGTACCTCGATAGTGCGAGTTGCGAACTCAACACCGATAGTGGACTTCGATTCTAAGCAAAACTCGTTTCGCGTAAAACGAGATAGCAAGTTTGATTTGCCGACACCCGAATCACCGATAAGGACCACTTTAAATAGATAATCATAACTGCACAAGATCGTATCCGTGTTTGAAGTCAGACGAAGTCGTGGAAAAGCTTTTCGAGGATTTTGGTAATTGACGCGGAAACTCACTCGTCGTTGTCTTTAGACATTTGACTCGTAAATATCAACTAGCTTATTGATGAAAAGAGGGGTCTGATTTTTTTCTCAGATCGAACAAAAGCGCGGTTTTGTATCTGCTTTGACTAAACGACTTTACCACGGAGTGAATTCAGCGACACAAGTGTTTATCATACGAAGGTACTTTCGTACTTTCGTACCAAGCAAGTAGTGTACACTAAGTATACTGTACACGTACGAAAGTACAGTACGCTATCTTCGAAACTCCTTCGAAGGTATGATACTTTCGTACATTCGTACTTTCGTATGATACGTACATACGTACTAGATACGAAGGTACCTTCGAAGGTACTGTAGTACATAGATACCTTTGAAAGTCCTTTGAAGGTACAGTACATAGCTACTGTACATACGTAGTTACGTACCGTCGTACGAAAGTACCTTCGAAGGTACGAAAGTACTTTCGAAAGTACGAAAGTACGAAAGTACGAAAGTACAACTTTTTTGTAGCCCTAGCTAGCCTACTGTACGTGTCTACACGTAGCTAGCTGTCTACTGTACGTGTACAACTACACGTACAGTAAACCTTTTGAACATTTGAGGCAAGCGAGAGTGGTACGAGTACAGTACAACTACACGTACGTCATACGAAGGTACTTTGTACTTTCGTATGAAGGCAACTTATGTAGCTATCGGTCTATCTAGCTAGATAGCTACAGTACCTTCGAAGGTACTTTCGTACTTTCGTACAACGTACTTCCAGGAAGTATCATACTTCCGGAAGTAGAATACTTCCGGAAGTACAATTTAGCTACAGTACAAATCCTTCGTACGACTCTCGTAAGTATCGGATACGGAAGTTATCGATCATACGAGTAGATATGTCTTTTGAGGTACCTTCGTATGTGTCTATTTCCGGAAGTATCGGATACTTCCGGACAACGTTGTACGGAAATACTTCCGTACGGAAATAGAGACTTCCGAAAGTACAAGGGATACTTCTCACTTCCGCACGTGCACGTGTACGTGTACTGTACGTTGGTTGCACTTCCGGAAGTAACATCCGTATTTCCGTACAACGTTGTACGAACGAAGGTACAACACAGATGTACAACGTACACTGCTTGCTTCCGTACTTCAGTACATATTTTTGTACTACGAAAGTACTATTTATGTCCGGGAGTAAGTTGTATACTAAAAGACTATTACGATGTACAAATACCTTCGAAGGTACAGTACCTAGCTACAATGTACATAGCTACATAGTACATAGCTACATACCTACCTTCGTACGTACTTTCGTACATTCTCTTCGTATGTAGTTATGTAAATCGAAGGTACGAAGGTAGTAGCTACGTGTAGCCTTAATGTACCTTCATAGGCTCTGAATAACAGTGATATGAGAATGTTGTGCACATGGCTCGCGAGTCGCTACACGTTTTTTTGTAACTTCGAATGTACAGTACTTCCAAAGTACGTGTACAGCTGTACACGTACTTTCGAAAGTACTTCCGAAAGTTCATAAATATGCTACTTCCGGAACTACCTTCGTACTTCCGTGCTTCCGGAATTACACTACAACGTACACGTGTACTTCCGGTACAGTACAACGTAGTCTATTGCCCGTGCTTCCGTACAAACGCGTTATTTTATTTCCGTACTTCCGTACACAGCTACACACTCAGTTGTTCTGATAGTTTGACATACTACTAGCTAGCTACCCTAGCAGCCAGCCCTCCGTGCATAGAAGTCTAGCTACGGGGATAGAGGGGTATCAGTTTTGACATTCGGAGCCCATAACCTATCATTTTCCAAAAAAATCCTACGCACCCCGACTTCCGTCATTTTCGTCACGTTTTGGTCTAAAAAGGGTCGC
>MDSW01023391.1_pt1 | contig 13698 bp, 12 predicted proteins | sample 811171 | NCBI WGS metagenome assembly MDSW01 (sample SAMN05326641, study PRJNA326480) | marine metagenome | isolation source: seawater | place: Atlantic Ocean: North West | collected 2012 | reverse complement strand
TTATTCCCTTCTGATAAATTAGTCATGACTCTCTCACAGAGGTACTTGGTATATTCTTTTTGGCTAAAATGTGTTTTAATAGCCTTTCAAAACTATATTTGTTCGCCCATTTATTATGAATTACACTTAGTGGCCACCAAGTAAATGTAAACAATAATGTAATTATTGCTGCTTGAGATAGACTCCATTCATTCCAATTAAACTCATCAATGATTCTTAGTGGAATAAAGTGTATTAGATAGATTGATAATGAAAGCTGACCTATTTTTGTAAAACTATTTATGAATTTTATACTTTTTAATTTCAAATTAAATTTTTCTAGTATCATAAAAAACAACAATACTGTAGTACTTGCTGTTATTATAAACGCAACGCTGGCTGGAAAAAATGTCAATAAAGCGTTATTTTGGGTTGAAGCCCACTCTATATTTTTTATAATTGAGTAAATTATAAACGATATTGAAAGAGTAATTCCAAAACCTCCAATTTTCATCTTTAAAATGTAATCTGATTCTCTTAAAATCCCTCCCAAAACAAAAAATGCAGCCCAAGGAAATAAGGGGTATGTTCCATTAAAAAACATTCTATTAAGCCATTCAATTGGGTTTTTAGCCCCAATTAGAAAACTCCAATTACCATTTATTTCAAAAATTTGAGAATTAATTATTGGAGTAATGCATAGAATTGAAAATATTAAAAATTTGAATTTAATTGATATTTTTGTAAGTGGAATACTTAGTAATGTACATACCGCAAGTAGACTTAATATCCCTGGAGTATACCAATTAAAAACATGACTTGCTATAATATTTACAATTAATTGACATATGATTAAAAATGTAAATCTAATTATCACCCAATGCAAAATAGAATTATTAAACTCTGGAAACTGTCTTTTTTTAATTAAACTGTGCTGAGTCCCCCAACCACTTAATGTCACAAATAACGGAGCAGCTAAACCTCCAATAGAGGCTACTATTAGGGCTAAGAAAGAATCTTTAGGAATATTTGATGGTGCTAATTGTGCTGATGTATGAACTTCAATCATAAACAATATTGCAACACTTCTTAAAACATCAATATACAGTTTTCTTTCAGTCTGCATTAACCTGCCGATAAGACGCGAGTTCATAGGCTGCTTGCTTTAGGAGAGAATGTGAACAAGGATAAACGCCATATTTCTGGTAAGAAAAAAACTTCTAAGCCGAACAACACTAATAAAAATTTTATTAGAGAGGCTAAAGCAAGAGCCGAAGAACGTTTTTTACAATCTGAAAAACCTATGGCTTTTCCAAAGGAAGAATGGGAGCCTAAAACAATTAAAATGGATTGGAAAGTGAAACCGGTTCCTAAACATGTTGAAGAAAAAGTAGGAGATTATGTTGTAAGAAGAGGAGAATTTGGTTGGTTAGAAGATGAGAGAATGGATCAAATTGCAAATTTTGTAAAAGATTTAGATATGAATTTAGATCAAGGCTTATCTTTACGTTCGGCAATACTTCAAGAGAAATCAGTATTTTCTTTTCACAAGTTACAGAGGAATGCAGGAAAATTACGTAAATTATATGAGGAGGGTGTATCTGTTGTAGAGTTATCTAAACGCTTTGATTATCCTCCTATGAATGTATTTAGAACAATTTTAAAATCTCGAGGATGGTCAAAAATAAAGATTAAAGAAGCACTTAGGGCACCAGAAAAAAAACTGAATAAAAGAGATCAAGAGGAATTTATTAATGCAGAAGGAGCAGATAGAGTTTCTAATGTAGATCAATCAGAAAACGCTAAAAGAGCGGATTTATTTGAAGAGACTTTGTGTGAACATTTTGAAAATAAAGGAGTTCGAATTAGAAGACAACCAGAGATGGTAGCAGAACAAACCAAAATACATGGAAAACCAATTAGAACACCGGATTTATTATTGTTGGATAATGTAATAGTTAACGGTCAACCAATCGCTTGGGTGGATGCAAAGCATTTTTATGGAGCCAATTTAAGATTTCAAAGAAAAAAAACAATCAAACAAATGAATCGTTATATTGAGGAATGGGGACAAGGAGCTATTGTATTTCGTCATGGTTTCTCATCAAATTTAAAAATTCCAGGAGTTATTTTACTCGATTCATCTCAATTGAATCTAGAAAAATTGAAAAAATCAAATTAAATCTCAATTGGATTCAAACTCGTTTTTGTAATACAACCATTTAATTTTAATTTCTTTAACATCTTCAATATTTGTTCTAAGTCTTCTTCATTAAATTTTTCTATATCTCTTGGTAAAATAACTGCGCTTGAACCAAGCATGCATAATCTTACTTCCCAAAAAGAATTTAATTTTAAATCATTCAAAACATTTTCAATTAAATATAAAATTTCTTTTCTATTAGAATCAAATAATATTCTTGAATTTTCTCCAAATACTTTTGATTGTTCCAATAAATCGTTCCAGATGTTTTTATTCCATTCTTTTTTATTTAAAATTGAGATACATTGTTCTCCAGCATCACTAATACTTTTTTTCCAATCTTCATTATCGATATATTCAGAAGTATGTTTTTGTTTATTTTTTTCCCAGCATAATATCATTGGGAAATCTGAATTCCAATTAATTATTTTTCCCTTATTTGGAGGGAAAGGTAAGCCTGGTTCAACCCTTAGTTCAACACCTCCCGCACTTAATGCAGTAACATCACCAAGACCACTCGACATTTTACGTTCAACTCGGTGTGCTATAGTAATTGCATTTTGAAATATATTTTCATCTTCTTTAATTATTTTCAAGATGCCTATTATTGCACTCAATGCTCCCGATGCCGAACAGCCAAAACCTTGACCAAAAGGTAAATCAGATTTAATAAAAAATTCCCAATCATATTTTTTAATAATTTTAAAATCTTTAACCATTTCTTCAATAATTAAATTGTATAACTTTACAGAAAGATTTTGAATGTCAGAAGTAATAATTACATTTCCATTACCTTTTCGTGCTGTTGTATTTACCTCAACACCCTTTTGGATGCAAATTCCAGCCCCTCTACTACCTTGTTCGTCTAAATCAAAGCTTTTCGATTGAATACTAAACAAAAGTGTGATATGTCCACCAATTTTAATTGAGTATTGGTTCGATTGCATTATAATCCCTACTGATTAGGAATCTTAAATTACTTTATGATAAAGCAATTTTTAATTGTTCACCTATGGAATCAAATCTTACTTTCAATTCCTCACAAGCGCGGTTGAATACATCTATTGGAGATAAAGAACCATCAGTTTCATAGTGGAAAACAAATTCACCGGGTATATCTTCCATAATAATTCCAGATTCTCCAACACTACCGACATTTTTCTCTTTATGCAATATTGCCTTACGAATAGCTTCAACAGTTTCAATATCAGTTACACCATCTTTGCCAAATACTTTATCATTTAGTATTTGATCACCATTTAATTTAATTTTCATATCAAAAATTTCTTTTGCAACTTTCTTATTATCTAGTGTTGCTTTTGTATTTTGATAATAACCTACACCAGCTGCAGGAGACCATTTTGCATGCTCACTTCCCCTTCCTAAACTAGCATAAGCATAAAATTCGATATATTGCCCTTTAGATAAAATAGTAATTGGAATATCTTTACAATGTTCTGGAATCTGTAATTTACTATCTCCTAATACATTTAAATCTCCAGCTGAAACTACTCTAAACTCTTCATCATCATCTCTCCCAGGTCCTTGAACTGAGCAATGGTAAATTATACGACTTGCAGGAGATCCCCATTTATCTTCTGGAAGACCTTGATTTGCAGGATCATCTTCAGGAAAAACAAAGTCATCAAAGTAAGTAGGTACAGGGATTAATGCTAATCTATGCGCTATTACTTCATCAGGAACTGCACTTAATGATTCAAATCTTTCACCATTACTATCAGGTTCCTTCACTCCCATTTCGAATCTAACTTTACTGATTGCCATCTTTGGTACATCGGTCATGATTGCTCTTCTAATCGAATTAACATTTGATACAGTTGTTTCGCTTAACAATAATTTAATATCGCGTTCATTTTGTGAGATTATTTTTACTTTCATATTTTTCACCAATTATACACGTCTTCCTCTTCGTCCACCTTTTTTCTTAGTACCATCATGAGCTATAGGTGTTACATCTTCTATCCTAGTGATAGTCATTCCAGCACGAGTTAATGCTCTAATTGCTGCTTGTGCACCTGGACCAGCACTTGTTGATTTGTTTCCACCTGGGGCTCTATATCGAATAATTAATTGTGTAAACTCTTTTTCTTTTAACATGTCAGCTAACATCTCTGCTGCACGTGTTGCTGCAAAAGGTCCTCCAGAATCTTTTGAAGATTTTACTACTTGTCCACCGCTACATTTTGCTATTGTTTCAGCACCTGTCAAATCAGTTGCTGTTAGTAAAACATTGTTGTAAGATGAAAAAATGTTTACAATTGCTTTCCTAGTCATCAAGCATCACCTTCTTCATCTTCATCAGACACTTCTTCAAATGTAGCTTCATCAGCTCTACCATCAATAACACTCCTTAAAATATGGTTTTCATCATTTAATTTTGAAGACGGATGATATGCAATTAATTCTTCTTCTTCTCTAGATACAACATATGAGGGTATTGTAACTTTTTGACTATTAATTGTAATATGTCCGTGCGTAACTAATTGTCTTGCTTGCTTCATTGATGAAGCAAGTCCTTTCGCATATACACGTGCTTGTAATCTTCTGTTAAGTATTTCTTCAACACCCAATGTAAGAACATCATCAATTGTCGAATCTTCTGAAAGAATCCCTTTTCTGACAAGGGAATTTAGTAGATCTTCTTTCTCTCTAATCCAGTGTGGATGTGAAGCATCTACTCTACCAATTAATTTCATTGCTTGTTGCCTAATTCTCCTTAGCTGAGATCTCGCTTTCCAAATTTCTTTCATATTCTTTAAACCATGCCTGGCAGCAATATCATGTTCTTCATCGATTCTTGCTTTTTTCCATGGGTGTTTTGGAGTATCAAACTTTGGTCTAGAGAATTTTGGATGGCCCATTTATATCACCTTATTTTTTCTTTTTAACTCCAAGAGTTAATCCACCTCTTCCATTTGAACGACCACGTTGTCCGCGTACTTTTTGGCGATTTGCATGTCTAATTCCACGGTATGTTTTGATAGATCTCAACTTATTGATATCTTCTTTGTGAGTAAGTTCAAGGTCCTGACCAAATAAATGTAATTCTTCACCAGATTCTTTATCCCATTGTCTGTTTAACATCCATAATGGGGCATTCATTGCATATTCTTCGATAGTTTTCCTTAGCAAATCTTGCTCTTCTAAAGTTAAATTACCAGTTAATTGATTAGGAGATAACCCCGATAGACGACAAATTGTTGTTGATGTACGAGAACCGATTCCATTTATGCTAGTTAGTGCCGTTGAAAGTCTTTTCAAACCATCTAAATCTGTATTTCTTAAACGTACAATATAGGAAAAATCATCACTAAGTTCTTCATCAACTTTATTCGCCATTTTTACTCCTCTTTTTCCCCATCGCACTGTAATGTCATTTGTTTGCGAAAGCGTCCCACCGTCCACCCCTATTTGAAGAGCGCGATTCAAAGGCATTTTCAAATTTAGAGTTTAAACCCCTAAAAATTAGATTTTTGTACATACTGCAAGCCTATTATTTGGTAGTTTTATTACAAAACCAGTATCGCCTAAATCGACTAAATTTTTGTCTAATTTAGATTGGAAAAGAGGTTGTAACTCTGGTAAAACTTTCAGACGTAATGTTAATTTTTTAAATCCTAATTTATTGCCTATTTCAATTAATGGTTCAACACCCTTATTTATGTCATGATCAATGATATTTCGAATTATTCCAGATTCAGAAATTAAATTTTCTTTAATATCATTTTTTATTTCTTTTGAATGAAGATATAATGGTCTACGTCCTTTTTTACGAAGCCAATTACCTTCAAAATTTTGAGACTTTAACCACATATCTTCCAACCCACTTGAGATTAATGCCGCATCTATTATTGAGATATAATCACCAATATTTACATTAATATCTTTTAACTTGGAATTATTATGATCCCAAGGTAATTTATTTGATTCAACAATAATACTTTTTTCAATATCCCTCGGATGATTACGAACATAGCGTGATGCTTTATCTTTGGAAGCAACGCTACCAAGCCATACGCTTAACCTATCAACTCTACCTCTTCCTTGTGATGCCCATTCCCATGTTTGTTTATAATCTGGTAAAATCTTAGTCAATTCCAGTTTCAGTTCTTTGCATTGTTCTTCAGATAATCTTGGAGATAAATCAAGTATTATACCTCCATTTTCTCTTAAAAAGTCTTTCCAAATCTCAATAGTTTTAATTGGAGGCGGTTGCATTTCAGAAATAGTGTGTGATTGAATATCAGTAGGCCTTGCAGGATCGAGATGTATCAATGAAAAACTAATATTTTCATCCAATTTAATTTCAGATTTTTTTAAACTATTACCAATAATTATTTGAGATTTATTTGCGATATCACCTTCTAGGATTGAATTTAAACTTTTTTTGGCAACCTCGGCTCTTTCGGGATTTATTTCTATACCAATACATGGCTTATTTAATTCATAAGAATATGCAGCTAATTGAATTCCAGATCCACATGCCAAATCTAAAATAAACCCATCACCCAAATCATTATTTTTTATTCTTCTTGCCCGTTCTAAAGCTATTTTCCATGGAGTTGATAATTGTTTTAAAATACCACTAACATGAGAATCTGGCTTGGTCCCATTCATAAAATCATCCTGCAATATCTGAAAGTTTAAGCAATGATTCAAACGGAATCCCGGCATCATTAAAAGCCTGTTTCCCTCCTTCTTCTCTATCTAAAATTGCCAGCACTCCTAAAACCTTACAATTAGTTTCTGAATTAATCATTTTTACCGCTTTGATTGCAGAACCACCTGTTGTAGTAACATCTTCTAATACGACTATTGTCCCTCCATTTGCTAGAGAAGAACCTTCTATTCCCGGCGGATTAGATGTTTTTCGTCCACCTCTTCCTTTAGGTTCTTTTCTAACCATGAAACCTTTTCTTTTCGAACCCTTTGTTGAATTAGCATTACCTGTAATTGCAATTGCTGTTAGAGGTACAGCGCCTAATTCAAGACCACCTACAAAATTAGGCTCTAATTCATCTAGATATATTTCCATTAATTCTGCCAACAATATAGATCCTTCAGGGTTCATCATTAGAGGTTTCATATCAAAAAAATGGCTACTTTTACGTCCACTAGCTAATGTAAACTCATCATCTTTTCCTTTTAGATATGATAATTTTTTAACTATCTCAACTAATTTAGACCAACTTCGATGATTACGAATTTTCTCACTCACGTTCATATTGATGTGCATGGGGAGATAGAACCTATCGTTAAATCTTGTCCGTAAATAGTATTCCTCATAAGGTATCGATTTCAAGCAAGGTCGTGAGTGAAAATTCTGTTGCAACATCACGTCTGCGAAGACAGATGGAAAAGTATGAACAAAAATTGTTTAATGCAACTCAAGAATGTTATGAAATCGCCGCAAAAGAGCGTAAAAAAGGATTTGACTTTTCTTCAGAAATCGAAATCCCTAGAGCAGAGGATTTAGCAGGAAGAACTGAAAAATTATTAGTTGATTATTTGGACGGTTTAGAAATTGCTGAAAAGATAAGGAAAACACTCGAAGAAACAAATAAAGATAGAGAAACAACTGCAATAAAAATGTCAATTTATGTAGCTCAAACATTATTAAAATTAGAAAAAGATAGAGAAACTTGTGCAGATGTCGCTCTCAGAGTTGGATTGGCAATTCTAACAGAAGCAGTATTGGTAGCCCCACTTGAGGGAATTGCACGTTCTAGAATATTGAATAATGTCGATGGTAGTGAATTTCTTAGTATTTACTTCACAGGTCCAATTAGGGCCGCAGGAGGAACAGGTCAAGCATTAGCCGTGTTGATTGCAGATATGATTCGCCGTGAGTTAGAAATTGGTCGTTATGTTCCAACAACCCCTGAAGTTGAAAGAGTTAAGGAAGAATTTGGATTATATCGGATAGGTTTACAGTATAAACCAACCCCTGATGAAATAGATCGTATTGTTAGAGCATGTCCCGTTATGATTAATGGCGAATCCACAGAAAGAGTTGAATGTGCAGGATACGCTCGAGTTCGTAATATTGATGATTCAAGGGTTCGAGGGGGAGTGCTGCTGGTAATAGGAGAGGGACTATGTCTTAAGGCTCCTAAATTACGTAAACATACAGAGAGATTAGGAGTAACTGGATGGGATTTTATATCAGAATTTGCTAATAGATCAACTGGTTCTGGAGAAGTTTCTTACTGGTTAGATGATGGTAAAATATGGCTGAGTAGTAATCTTAATGATACATTTATTGAAGAGGCTAAAAAATTAGAAGGCATTTGGAATTCTAATAAAAATGCATGGGGGTTTACATTAGATGTGCAAAAAAAGATTTTGAAAACCGCTGAAAAAATATACGAGGTTAAACCAAAATTAAAGTCTAATAAAATAGAAAAGATATGGAAATATATGAAAGATATTATTGCAGGAAGGCCAGTATTAGGAGACCCTTCAGCCCCAGGAGGATTTAGATTAAGATATGGCCGTAGTAGGAATTCAGGTTTAGCAGCAGGAGCAATAAATCCAGTCAGTATGTATGCTTTAGACGATTTTTTAACAATAGGAACCCAAATGAAAATAGAGAGGCCTGGAAAAGCGACTGCTGTAACTCCTTGTGATGAAATAGAAGGGCCTTGGTTATTATTAAACGATGGAAAATTTAGTAGAATAGATACAGAATCTAGATGGCTGGAAGTAAAAGACGAGGTCTTATCAATATGGGATGCGGGTGAAATATTACTTGGTTACGGTGAATTTTTAGAAAACAACAAAGCGCTAGTACCAGCAGGATATGGAATGGATAGATGGGCTTCAGAATTAATCCAAAATATAAACACAGAAACTAAATTAACAATCTTTTCTAATATCATGGGTATATCTAGAACTGAATTACCAGAAGGAGTCCCCACATTATTTTCAGCAGTAGGAAGAGTTTGGGCTAGAAAACTCCGTTCAATGAAACCCAATTGGAATCAAACAATTGAAATTTCAAAACAATTTCAAACTTCATTATGTCCACCTTTTAATTTATGGTGGAAAGATCTACCACTTGAATGGATTTCCTCACTTGATAATCTAGTGAGAGACTCAAGAATAGAAAAAAACGAATCTGGTGGATTAATTTTAAGATTTAATGGGGCATCTAAAAATTGGGATAAAAATAATCTTCCACAGCCTGGATGTGAGATCTCAGTCAACGTAATTCCAGGTAAATTACACAATATTAGTGAATGTATTGGCGGTAAAGAAGTTTTAGAAGATAATCATAGAATTATACATGGAATTATTAAATCGAGTTTAATGGTTCTTGGTATTGAGCATTTACATGAAAATGAAGATATTTTAGCAATAAGTGGGTGGGAAGCATTGTTAGATGGTTTGGGCTATTCAACAGATGATTTACAAGAATCAACCACACCAAGAAAAATATTAGACGTTAATGAACATTGTATGGAAAGAATTAGACTCTTAAGAATTGCATATGATTTAGTTTCCAAAGAAGAAATTCGTTTGAAGGAATTAAATGAAAAGAAAAGAATTGTAAAAATCAAAGCTGAAACAGAAGCTAGACAGCAAGGCATGGGTATTTCCGAAACTGTTGAAATAGGAAAGAAAGCAATGCTTGAAATTGAAGATAAAGGTCCCAAGGATTATGATAAATTATCAGAAGCCGAAATTTTAATTGAAGAGCATGAATTTCTTAATTCATTATGGCTAGTTAAGAAATGTAGCCATTTAAGAATTGAAGATGGAGCGGGCACTAGAATTGGATGTAGAATGGGGCGTCCAGAAAAAGCAGCACCACGAGAAATGAAACCCGCAGCTCATGCGATATTCCCACTAGGTAGTAATGGAGGGCCTCAAAAATTAATGGGTGTTGCAGCGGCTCAAGAAAGTTTAAGAATAACCTTAGGTTCAAGAAAATGTGAAACTTGTGGAGAGTTATCCCCTTCCATAAAATGTACAAACATAGACTCTAAAGGTAATATTTGTGAAGGGTATACAGTACAAATTGAATCTGAAAAAATGACTAATAAATTTACAAATAGACGTAATATTTCGGCTAAAACTGTACATTTAAAAAGAGATTTAGAAAATGCAAGAACAAATTTAGGTTTAGAAAGATTACCTTCAAAGATCAAGGGTATGAAAGAATTGAATACCAAAAGTAAGATACCAGAGGCATTAGAAAAAGGAATATTAAGGGCCAAATATAGTCTTCCGGTATTTAGAGATGGAACAATAAGATATGATATGAGTGATGTTCCATTAACACATTTTACACCTTTAGAAATTAATACATCCTATGAAAAATTAGTAGAGTTAGGATATACACATGATATACAAGGAATGCCTCTAAATTCAGATAATCAATTATTGGAGTTATTTCCACAGGATTTTGTAGTTAGTAAAAACTGTATTGAATTTTTAAATAGAGTGGCTAATTTTATCGATGAGTTGTTAGAGTGCTATTATGGTACAGAAAAATTCTATTGTATTAATGATCTTGAAGATTTAGTTGGACAATTAATAATTGGATTAGCCCCACATACGAGTGGAGGTGTATTAGGCCGGATTATTGGCTGGTCTGATACTTCAGGAGGTTATGCACATCCTTTATTTCATGCCGCAAAACGGAGAAATTGTGATGGAGATGAAGATTGCATCATGCTTTTGATGGATGGATTACTTAATTTTTCAAGACAATTATTACCAAATAGAAGGGGAGGACTAATGGATGCCCCCTTGGTTTTAACAACAAGATTAAACCCCTTTGAAATTGATAAAGAAGCATTGAATGTAGATGCTGCATGGAATTATTCAGCAGAATTTTATGAAGCGGCAGATAAAATGTATCATCCAAAAGAATTAGAAGAAACAATGGGTACAATTACTTCGCGTTTGAAAGAAGGACAATTTGTTGCACTTCGTGGTTTAGGATTTACACACGGAACCGAAAACATTTCTAATGGACCTGAACTTTCATCTTACAAGACATTAGAAACAATGAAAGATAAAATGAATGGACAATTAGCATTAGGTCATAGATTAAGATCTGTTGATGTAAGTCGTGTAGCATCTACTGTTGTAAGGTCTCATTTCTTACCTGATTTAAGAGGAAATCTTCTTGCTTTTACACGTCAAAAAGTTCGTTGTACTAAATGTGGTCATTCATATAGGCGTATGCCATTAGCAGGAAAATGTATTTCTAAAGTTACACTAGAAGGTCAAGGTTTTCGTAAATATCAATCTAAGGGAGGTATGCAACAACAATTTTGTGGAGGAGGCCTTGCATTAACAGTATCACAAGGTGCGGTAAGAAAATATATTGAAATTACTAAACATGTAATAGAAACTTATGGTGTAGATCATTATACAAAACAAAATGTAGAATGGCTTGTATCAAGCACAGACTCATTGTTTACTAATGATAAATCTAAACAATTATCACTTTCTGATTTTTTCTAAATTATGCCTTATTTATAATCAAGTAAAAAACCAATTTAGAAGTAATTGTAATAGGATATAATCAAGTACTTTGTTTGGTCCGTGGTTAAATTATGGCACAAGGAGTCGTAAAGTGGTTTAACAGAAAGAAAGGATATGGATTTATCGAACAACAAGAAGGTTCAGATTTATTTGTACATACATCCCAAGTTGATGGATTCATCAAAGATGGCGATATTGTTGAATTTGAGATAGGAGAGGGCCCAAAAGGTCCTAATGCAATTAATGTTAAGAAAATAGGCGAAGAAGAATAAGTTGATTGAACTTTTATTTTTCAGTATTTTCTCTAAGTGTAGCCCACCAAGGGAGAGAAGTATTTTTTGGTGCTGCAATAATATTACCACTTCTTTTAGCCATGCTTCTTGTGAGTTTTTCATAAAAAATATCAGCCAACTCACGTGCGTTATTTTGCGGCATTTGTAATTCAAATGCTAATTGTTCAATATCTATTTTTTCACGTGGATTTTTGAATACAGAATGAACCAGTTGACGTTCTTCATAATGTTCAAAATCACTTTCTATTGACGGAGAAGCTTTGTTTTTTATGTGTTGATGTAATGCAATCAATGCATCTCTCTGCTCATCTAATTTATCTAATGAGTCTTCAAGGTCACTTAATAGAAAAATAGCTTCATCAATACCAATCTTTTTTCTTCCAGAAAGGTTTTCTGCAATTTTTTTAGAATTGTTTGGTAAACGATTACTAAGTCTCATTGGTCCTCCCTTAGGTAATTTCCTTTTTTCTAATTTAAATAAATCAGGACCTAAATCAATTCTTATACTAAATGATTTTTGAACGGAATAAATTCTTTTTGCAGGACCTTTTGAACTTCTAATTTTTTCAGATTGTACCATTCCTGCACTTTCTAATAAAGTTAGATGTTTAGTAATTGCTTGTTGTGAAACACCAATTTGATCTGCTAATTGATATGCATAATGTGGTTCAGTAACAAGACGTTCAAGAATTTCTCTTCTAGCCTTATTTTCTAATAAAGACAACATATCATCTACGTCACTCACTAGTAAACCCAAGGTTACCTAGAAGGGACTAGGTTAAAAACCATACGAATAAATTTTCAACCGTCCCATTTTTTCCAGCGTTCATCAGCTTCTTCATCTAATTCTATTGTTTTAGACAAATTATTTTCTTTTTCGAATACAATTTCATCTTTTTTAATGGTAACTCCATCGGGTCTATCTACAAATGGAGCAGGTATTGAATCTTTTTCAATTTCTTTTTTTATTTCTTCTTTCAATTCATTTTTCATACTTTCGTTGCCGTGAATTGCTCGATATAATTCATCACTATTTGGAATTCTATTTTGAAGTTGAATTAAATCTACATGTGTAGATTGTTCTTCATCTTCTTTGACAAATTTGATGTTTAGTGCTTTTGGATTGGGTCTATTAATAACAAACCAAATAATAATCACTGGAATTAGGCATAAAGAGGTTAAACAACTCAGTACAGAACCAATTAAAACATCATTTTCTTGAATTGAGCTAATTATACCACTTTCATTAACCAACCAAATTTTCTGCCCAACTGAATTTTGAATTTCAACATTAACCTCTTCAACTAATAGCCATGTTGAAATAGCGTCATAGGTATCGCCATTTTCAGAATCAAACAATGATACAAATATTGAACTACTATTTGGCTTAATTTCATTTCCACCTTCATCAATTAGTAAAATTTTATTTTTATTAATTGTATTAGTGTTTGATTTTGTATAAATAGTGTAAATATGATCAGGAAATAGGGTTATAGAACCAGATTCATTATTTTCTAATACCATCATATGAGACGGGTGACTTTTTTCAGGATTCGTCAAGGTTTCAAAATTATTAGATTCTACAGTAAACCCAATAATTGGAATAATTATAAAAAATACAAAACAAACAAGTAATATTTTAGTAGTTTTATACGACCAGGTTGAAGGTTGTTCTGACATATCGGTCATACATATCCAAGT
>MDSW01017009.1_pt1 | contig 13698 bp, 13 predicted proteins | sample 811171 | NCBI WGS metagenome assembly MDSW01 (sample SAMN05326641, study PRJNA326480) | marine metagenome | isolation source: seawater | place: Atlantic Ocean: North West | collected 2012 | reverse complement strand
TTTGGTGGGCATGATAAGAATTGAACTTATGACCTCTACGATGTCAACGTAGCGTTCTACCACTGAACTACATGCCCAAAAATTTTAAAATATCAAAAAATTTGCAAAATTTTTGTATTACAAACACCTTCAAAATCTTTATTATTTTTTGGCTTTAAATTACATAATAATTTTTCATTCACAACCTTAAGATTAAAAGGTGGTTTAGTTAATACAATTCCACTATTTTTTGCTAATCTAATATACGAACTAGTTGGCATATCTAAATTAGCTACAAACTTTTCATTATCAGGTAAATGTTCTGTCAAAATAATATATTTAAAGTTATCTGCTGATAATTTAAGAAAATTTAAAATAGATTCATTTGATAAATGTTGTAATACAAATCTAAGCATACAAATATCAGCCTTAGGGATTTTGTTATTTGTAAAATCAATAGCCTTAAATTCAACTCTCATATCTTTAAATTTTTTTTTATTTGCTTCAATAAGTTCATCAAATATATCAATTGCTATAAAATCATTGCAATTTTTTCTTATCTGAGAACCAATTGAAAAATCACCGCAACCTAAATCAACCACATTTTGTTTATTGTTAAATGACATTAAAAATTTATTTACTTCTTTTAAATAAACCTCAGTGAATTCGTGAGAATGAGACCCTAAACCTGAATAATAGTTAAAATGTTCTTTTTTATCATCCGGCGTCCATAATTTTTCGTCATAAATTTTTCTAAACACTTCTTCATTTGATAACTTTTTAAATTTTTTTAGTCTTAAGGTATCTAAATAATTCTTAATTAATTTAAGAAAAGATTTTGGAATTATTTTTTTAATGATTTGTTTAAACACAATAAATTAATCAAATCTCCAAGATGATCTAATTTTTTTTCTTTTTCTTAATATTTGAAATAATTGGTTAAATTCTTGCTCTGCATCTATGCTGTTTAAAAGATCTTTTCCAAAATTTGTAAGCTTATTAATTTGTTCTTTTTGATTAAGAACCTCTTTAAGACCATTAACTAAACTATTAGGATCGTAAGGATTTATATAATAGACTGCATTCTTATAAACTTTTTCAATATTTTCTAATTTTGAGTAAAAAACTGGTATTTCCATTTTAAACGCTTCCCAAGGAGGGATATTTGTTGGACCACTAAAGGTAGGCATTACTAAAGCTTTTGAATTTAAATATAGGTATGGTAAATGCTCGTCCTCTACATAGTCTAAAAAAAGAATTTTATCATTAATTTTATTATCAGATGAGTATTTTTTTATTTTTTCTAAATATCCTTTATCGCTTCCACAAAATACTGCTGATAAATTAAAATTTTTATTAGAATCAATTATTTTTATAACATCAATTATATATTTATGATTTTTGTGAGGTAAGTACATTGCAGGATAAAAAATATATTTATCAGGCAATTTGTGAATTTTCTTTACTTTGTTAGATAAATTTTGATCATATTTATCAAAGTTTGAAATAGCTAGTGACGGTCGATGGTTAATTACATAGATTCTATCTTTCGCCGCTTTGTATAAATTTGAAATTTTGTCTTTTAAAATTCCTGCATTAGTAATAATTGCAATAGCTTTTATACTAGATTTTGAAATTATTTCTTCTCGTCTATGGAATTCGGAGGTTTCAGTTTTCGTCCACTCTGGAAACTCTAAATCTTCTCTGTGAGAAACATCAGGAATAGTTATTATAAAATCTGTTTTTTCTAAATATAATGAATACTGTGAAGGTCCAGTAAAATAAACTAAATCAACATCTATTTTTTTAAGGAAATCCTCAAGTTTATTTTTAAAAAAAATATATTTTTTTAATCTTCTTATTGTTGGATCATAATTTCTCAAAAATGCTATATGACGTTGAAAGAAATTCATTGAAATATAATAAGTTTTAAAATTTTTGTTTTTAAAGTTAATTTCAAGATTTTTTGAGGTATAAATAATAATTATTTCTAATTCATTATTATTCATTTTCTCTATTTTATCAATCATATACACTAGCTCATGGTATGCGCCACCTGATAGTCTATCTGTGTCTAGAAAAATAGCTAATTTTTGTTTCATTGATCTGAGTATATGTACTCAATCATTTTCATAATCTCTAACCCATCCTCAGCTGATGGGGAACATTTTCTTTTTTCTTTAATATTTTTTATAAAATTTTCAATTTCTAAAAGATAGGAGTTAGGCTTAATGTGACTAAAGTCTTTGGACAGTAGTTTTTTATCTTTGTTGTTTGACCAATATATTTTATCACCTCCGTGTGTATCAAATCTCCCATCGACATTAATGTATCCATTAGATCCATTGATTTCGAAAAAGAAATAACCCGAAAATAATCTCCACGAGCAATAAATAGTAGCTGTTTTTCCATCTTTAGTTTTAAAAATTCCGCTAGCAGTATCTTCCACCTCAATATTCTTCCAATATGAATTTGATGTCATTCCTTTACCAGACACAAAGTTTCCTACAAATAACCTAGACAAGTCTAAAAGGTGACAACCATTATCTAATAAAGTACCTCCTCCACTTATATCTTTTTTCCAAAACCAAGAGTCTTTCAATCTTTCTCCATTATGACCAATTCTGCCATTAAAACTCAAAACTTCTCCTATTTCTCCAGCATCAACAAGTTTTTTTGCATACATTACACTTTCAAAAAATCTGTGGTTAGAGGCCAATTGCAATATCCCTTTGGATTTTTTAGTAAGTTCTAAGATTTCTTTAGCCTCTGAAGAATTTCTTACGTACGGTTTTTCGCAGAATACATGCTTGCCGTTATTTAAAGCATCAACAATTATTTTTTTATGGAATTTATTTGGAGTGCAAACACAAATAACATCTATTTCTGATTTTTTTAAAATATCTGAATACTCTATTATTGGAACTTTTAGCGTTTCAGATGCTTTTTTTGCATTAGTTAAATTAATATCATTGATACAAGATAGTTTTGCAATTTTGGAATTTTTAATTGCACTGGCTCTTTTTATCCCAAATGATCCGAGACCTACTACAGCAAAATTCATCTTAATTTTTGGAGATTTTTTTTATTTCATCACAAATGAAGTCAATTTCATCATTTGTAATATTATTGCCTGAAGGGAGGTAAAATCCATTTTCCATTATATAATTGGCATTTGGACAATCTTCCTCCTTAAATATTTTGTATTTATCTACAAGAATTTTTTGCTTATTGATTGGAACAAACGCATCTCTTGTTTCAATATTTTTTTCTTTTAAATGTTTCGTAAGTTGATCTCTAGAAATCGGAAAACTATTGTCCAAGTATAAATTATAAACCCACATGATATATCTTGTAGCCCAGCTTCTGATTGCAGGAATGTTTATGCCTTTAATATTTTTTAAATTATTGGTGTATCTTTTATAAATCCTTTCTTTTTCGATGAATACAGAATTAATATTTTCAAATTGTCCTAATCCAAGTGCAGCGCTGATATTCGGTAGTCGATAATTAAATCCAATATCCTCATGCATAAATTTGTTAACTTTACCATAAGATAAGTTTTTTAAACTTTTAGCTTTTTCTGCAAGTACTTCAGAATTTGTTACAACCATACCTCCCTCTCCACAGGTAATAGTTTTATTTGCAAAAAAACTAAACGCAGCTATATCTCCAATTGATCCCACTTTTTTCCCTTTATACTCAACACCATGCGACTCTGCACAATCCTCAATAATTTTAAGATTATATTTTTTAGCTATTTTAATTACTTCATCCATATCTACAGGATGACCAAATAAATGAACAACCATTATTGCTTTAGTTTTATCAGTTATAAGTTTTTCTATTTTTGTAACATCCATTTGCCAAGTATCTTTTTCGATATCAACCGGAACAGGAATTGCACCACAATAGTCTATGGCAAAAGGGCAAGCCATATTTGTACTTGAGGATACAAGTACTTGATCATCTTTCTTTAATCCTATAGAGGCGCATGCTAAATGAAGCGCTGTTGTACCGCTAGTTGTAGTTACTCCAAATTTACAGTCAACAAATGCGCTAAATTTTTTTTCAAATTCCTTAACGTAACCACCCTGACCAATAAATGATGTGTCAAGGCAATTGTTAATATATTTCTTTTCAATGTCTGCTAATTTTATATCGAATACAGGAATTTTTTTTGAAATTGTCATTCAGCTTTATAATATAAATTTTTTTTTACTTCAATTATTTTATTAAAATCTTTTTATAATTTTCAATTTGATCAAAAGTTAGAATTCTATTTTTAAAATAATTTAGGTACCATTCAATTGTCAGTTTAATTGAATTTTCAAAATCTAAAAGTGGTACCCATTTCAAAATTTTTTTTGCTTTTTCTATCTTTAATCTTAAAACCTTAGACTCTTTAAAATTGCTCTTTTTAGTTATGACTTTGATTTGTTTTGTCTTCAAATTTTTGTTAATTTCTTTTATTAATTGACCTACCGTAAAAAAATTATTTATCTTTGGACCAAAATTAAACGATTGTCCACTTAAACCTCTTTTCTTATTCAACATTACAGCCAACTTAAGGTAACCAAATAATGGTTCTAGAACATGTTGCCATGGTCTAATAGAATTGATGCTCCTAATTTTAACTTTTTTATTTGATTTATAAGATCTTATTAAGTCTGGAATTAACCTATCTGATGACCAGTCCCCACCTCCAATTACATTTCCAGCTCTAACCGAAGCAATTCTAATATTTTTAAACTGTTTAAAAAAAGTGTGAAACTGGGAATAAAAAACATATTCAGCTGAGGCTTTGGAGGCGCTGTACGGATCTTCTCCTCCGAGGATATCTTTTTCAGAGTAACCAAACTTATTTTCAGTATTTAAGTAGCATTTGTCACTAGTAATGATTATTGCAACACACTTACCTTTTTTTTTGTTTTTTAAAGCGTTTAAAATATTAAAAGTTCCAATTACATTGGTTGTCCATGTAAGACTTGGATAAGATATAGATTTTGGAACTAAAGACTGTGCAGCTAAATGAAAAACGTAATCTGGTTTTATCTTTTTAAAAATAAAATTGATTTTTTTCTCATTTCTAATATCAACTCTTAAATCTTTTATTTTATTTTTTATTTTTAAATAATTTAAATGTGAATTTTTGATAGTATTATCAGAAATTCCAATAACTTTTGCACCATAACTAATTAATATTGCTGTTAACCAACTCCCTTTTAAGCCAGTATGACCTGTAATTATAATTTTTTTATTTTTAAATTCTGATTCAAAATTTATCATAATTTCATTTTATTAATTATATTTTCCGATGTAATTTGGCTACCAAGATCTGTAAGATGAAATTTACTAGTAAAAAGCCATTTATCTGAATATTCAATTTTATTGAAATCCTCATTAATATCTATGAAATTAATAGACTCTTTTTTTAAGCAATCCTTTAAAATTTTTTTAACTTTTTCATACTTGTCTTTTTCTACGTGCTTATAAACTTTTTTAAGAGCGGGTATTTCATCTTCCTCAAAAAATATTTTCTTCTCCTCGTTTGTTTGAATTGATTTACACCAAGAACCTACTGGTTGAAGAATGTAATCAATATCTACATTCATGCCTTTGGCTAAAGATGACCAAATATTAATATTTCTCGTGAATATTTCTTGCATTTTTTCTTCCGTGTTTCTTGTATCCTCCATTTCAATCATATCGTTTTTGTGATTAATTTCGTCTTTCCAATTTAAAGAGTTTACTCTTAACCAAAACTCATCATTCTTTTTTAAAAATTTATTTAAAAAAAATTTTATCATAGTATTTTTCCAACCTCTTGAGGCATTGTTCATTACTTTTGAAAATTTTTCATAACCAAATGTAGGGGTTAAATACGAATTATATTTTTTTACAAAAAAAGGTAAGATAGAGTCATTTAATCCAGAAATTACTATAATTTTTTTAAGATTTTTTACTTTATTTTTAAACACTAGAAAGTTAACTATTTCCTGAAAACCTGAAAATCCCCTTCCGCTAAAGTTATAAAAATTATATTTAGTTTGGCTGGATAGCACAGAGGAAATAGTTTTTTCATCACACGATTGACCTTCACCAAAAGAAAGTGAATTGCCAACAATAGCTGCACCATCTTTTTTATTGTTATATTGATTAAATATTGAGTCATTTTTTCCCAAATTGAGTGAATGATTAAATCTTAGACCATGATTGTCTGTATTACAAATTTTTGATCTTATATTAGAGAATTGATTGAACATAACAAATGGCCTCCATTTTGCAGACATCGAGTCATAAAATTTTGTTTGTGGAGCCAACTCGTATTTAACTCTTTTTTTTTTAAAAAAATTCATGAGTAGTTTGAAAATGTAAAATAAAAAAAATTATTCATTTTGCTAAGTCTTTTTGTATAAAGTTTATAGTTTGGCTTAATCCATATTTAAAATTAGTTTTTGCTTTCCATTTTAATATTTTTTTTGCTCGATTTAGACTTGGTGATACATTTATAATTTCATCTTTCCTTAGCTTTATTCTTCCATAAAGTGGCTTACCATTTTTAATAATTTTTCTCACTCTTTCTATCACTTTTTTAAGTTTTTGAACCTTTCCAGTGCCTATGTTAATAATTTTTCCATTACTTTTTTTTTCATTTAATGTTTTTATTATTGCGTCAACAACATCACTCACATAAGTAAAATCTCTAAGTTGGCCCCCATGAGAGCAAGGAAAACTAGAATTGTTAAAACATGATTTTATTATTATTGGAATAAATCGATTGTAATCCTGAAAAGGACCATACACCTGATAAAGGCGTAAAACGGTACATGGAAATTTTTTTTTAAAATTAAGATTAACTAAGTATTTAGTTGCGCGTAATTTTGAGCTTCCATAAATTGAAGATGGTTTACATACCTGAGTCTCTTTTTGAGGGGATTTATTTTTTCCATACTCAGCACTACTACCTATTTGAATAAAAGAGGTAATTTTTTTTTGTAAGAAAATTTCGCTTAAATTTTTACAACCTATATAATGACTTTTGTAAGTTTTTTCCTTATTTGTGTGATCTACATACCCACCTAAATTCACTACATAGTCATAGTTAAATCTTAGTTTCTTTTTTAACTTTTCCTTTTTAGCAATATCACAAATCAAATACTTAACATTTTTTAAAAATCTTTTTCTCTTTGGTTTTCTTGTAGATAAGCTGTGTGATATCCACTTATTCTTTAGACATCTTTTCAATAAATGAAAGCCGATAAAGCCAGTTCCCCCTACAACTAAAATTTTTTTATTTTTTATCATTTGTAAATATTAACTTGCATTCTATTAAATTATTCAAAAGAATTTCCATTATGTGATTTAGAGATTTATCTTTTTGTGAATTGTTTTTTTTTATTATTATCAATATTCTTCTTAAAACTTCTGATACGGCAAGGTCATAAAATATTTCATTGTTAAATTTTGATCCTAATCGTGCATTTATTTTATAAATATATGATTTTGCAAAAATATAATAATTTTTTTTTATTTTTTGTTTTATAAAATATTGTCTTAATAGCTTTACAAGCCCATAAGATAAAGCATAGCCTATTGGCATATATTTGATACCTGTTAAATCTATAATTCCTCTGACTGAATTTTTATTAGTTATAATATTGTGTGGATGGATATCCCAAGGTGATAATTGTTTTTTTCCACAATAAATTTTTTTTTTTTTTAATCTCTCCCATTCAAAAATTATTAAGGGAATAAATTTATCAAACTTAATTTTGTTGTTTGAAAATATTTTATTAAAATATTTTTTTCTTTTTTTTAAACCTTTTATCATCTTATTTTCATCTTTTGAAAAGTAATTAAATGAATTGAAATTTTTATATTTTTCTACTTTTGATAATTGAAAAATCAATTTTATTATTTCATTAATTGACGACTCTAATTCAGTTTTCTCTCCAGAATATAACTTTCCATTTATAAAGGGATATAATGTAATTAAATGTTTTTTATACAAAAAATAATTTTTGTTTTTTTTATATATTATAGGAATTATAGTTTTCTTCGTAAATTTTTGTTTTTTTAAAATGTTTAATATTTTTAGATTTTTTGTTGTCTTCTTATTTTCAATCTTTATTAGATAGGATTTTTTTCCTTGGGAAATTTTGTAAGTTTTTGAGTTCAAATTATTAGCAATAACACTCTCTAAAAGGTATTCGCCTTTAAATCCTAATTCAAAAATTATTTTTTTTAAATCAGGACTTAATTTACTTTTTTTCAGTAAAATTTTACTTTTAGAAAAAATGTCTTTTTTAAAAGAAAATTTTTTATACAAATTTGGAAAAGATGACATTATGTATTTAACAAAAGCTACCAGTCTTTTACTTTTACGAACTACCTAATTAAATTAAAATTGTATGATATTAGTTTTTTGTAGTAGTTAGATATATTAGGTAAAAATTTTTCTACTAATGGCAGTATGAATAGATTTATTTCTTGTAAATACATTTGTTTGATTTCTTTCTTTGGATTTTTAAACAAGCTGAAAAGATTATCAAACTTATCTAAACATTTTATAATTTTAGCATTTTTGTGTGAAGAATTTAATCTTATATAATATTTTTTTATATAATCTTTGTTCCATTGTTTTTTTCTATTAATCTTAAGAACCCTTGCATGTTTTAATGTCTTGATATCAATTGTTTTTTTTAGTTTTTTAACTTCTGTTTCCTTTTCAAAAATATTATGGACTAATGCTAATTTGCAAATATCTAAATTATTTTTAGATCCCGTATAATTTAAGCTATAATATGCAACTCTAAGAATATGGTAATTATTTTTTAAATCTTCGTTTTTATTTTTGTCCTGCCTTATAAACCTCAGTATTTTTTTGCACTCTTTCACCTGTTTTTTGTTTCTAAAAATATTCAATTTTGAATTAAATTTTTTTAACAAAACATTATAGTTTTTTAATTTTTTTTTATTTCTATATTCAATTTCTTCGCTAATTTTTTTTAGTCTCATAATCCTAATTCTCTTTTAAAAAAAGGTTTCTTAATAATTTTTTCTAGCTCGTCCTTATCCCTTTTGGTATCCATGCACTTCCAAAAATGATTATGCTTGTAAGCTGTAAACTTTTTAGATTTTGCAGCTTTTTCCAGAGGATCTTTTTCAAGAATGCTTTTTTTATTCTTTATCAAGTTTAGAAACTTTTCATGAGCAACAAAAAACCCACCATTTATCCACCCTTTAGTAACTTGTGGTTTTTCCTTAAATGAAAAAACCTTTTTATTTTTTATCACAATTTCACCAAATCTTGCTGGTGGCCTAACAGCTGTCACTGTAACTAGTGATTGGTTTAATTTATGGAAATTAAGAAGCTTTTTTAAGTCTATATTTGCTAATGCGTCTCCATAAGTAAACATAAAAGTCTCGTCTTTCTTAAGAAATTTTTTAACCTGTTTTAATCTCCCCCCAGTCATAGTTTTTTTTCCAGTATTTAATAGTGTAACTTTAATAGTTTTATTTTCAATTCTATGGATAAATTCTTTGTCAAAACTCTTAAAATTTTTAAAATAATTTTTAATTACCTCGGACCTATATCCTGTAAGTATAAAAAAATCTTTATGACCAAATTTCATATAAAGTTTTATAATATGTATTATAATGGGATATTTACCAATTCTAATCATTGGTTTAGGAATAGATTTAGTATATTCTGGTATTCGTGTGCCAAGTCCACCAGCTAAAATGAATATTTTCATTTAATTCAATCTATTAAATTCTTTTATTGGTTTCTTAAACTTTATTTTAAGATACTTATATTCATTATTTTTAATTTTTTTAAATATTAGATTGAGTGTTTTTTTGTATCTTATTAAATCATTACTTTTATGAGCTATACTTGGATAAAAAAGGTTAGTTGCTAAAATTCCTTTTTTCAAAAATTCATTTATTATGAAAGACTTTATTAGTGGCCAATTTTTTGATTTTATTTCAAATTTTGCCAATGACGGTATCCCAAATATTTTAATTTTAATTTTATGTTTTTTACTTAATTCTTTCCAGATTTGCATTACTTTAAGCCCTGTTTTCTTTACTTGAAGATAAGTCTTCTTTTTTTCCATAATCTCAATTGTTTTTAAAGCTGCAGAAGGCCCAAGTCGCTCTGTCCAAAATGTACTACTGATAAATGTTTTAGATGCAGCAGACATGATTTCTTTTTTTCCTAAAATTGCATTAATTGGGTATCCATTACCCATAGCTTTTCCATATATAACTATATCAGGAAAAATCTTAATTTCGTTATGCATGCCTGCTAAAGATTGCCTAAAACCAGTTGTGCATTCATCAAATATTAAAACAATTTTTTTCCTGTTACATATTTTTCTTATATCTTTTAAAAATTTAATGTTTGGTTTAGTGTTTCTACAAACTTCTAACTTTATTATTCCAATTTTTTTTTCTGAGATTAGTTTTTTTAATCCTTTAATATCCCCGTATCTGAAAGGAAATGAGGTATTTTTTAACGAACTAGGTATTCCTTTTGTTTCTAAATTAGGAAGTAAGTGAAATTGTAAATTATTTTTCTTCCCTATTGCTGATGATAAGTACCAATCGTGCCATCCATGATAACCACAAAATGCAACATTTTGATTTTTGCTGTAGCTTCTGGCAACCCGAATTGCTAGGGCGTTAGCTTCTCCCCCGCTTCTTGTAAATTTAGCCATGCTAGCCCATTTATGAATTTTGAGAAGTTTTTCAGTCAGCTCTACCTCCTCTGGGCAGTTTAATGTAGAAATATTGCCAATTTTAATCTTGCTAACAACAAAATTATCTACGAATTTGTTCGAATACCCTAAAACATTTGTCCCTATACCCATTGAACACATATCTAAATATTTTTTTTTATCTATGCCCCAAATCTTGCATCCCTTAGCTTTTTTAAAGTAAGCTGGCCAATGATCAGGTAAATATCTTTCTGGATTTTTTGAGAGAAGCATATTTCCACCGGTTATAATTGATTTTGCTCTTCTCCATAATTTTTGATCTTCATTCATATACGAACCTTCATTTCTTATTAAGGACTTGTTTTTTTTGAAAAGTAAAGGATTTTTTTTCGCAAATTTTTCCAAATCTTCAACTGAAAAATTTTTATTATTTTTAAAGTTTTTATATACTCTTTCAATAATTTCTAGGTCTACCTCCTCATCTACAGTTAATCTCAAGGCAGAAATATCTTTTTTGTATGTTAAATTTAAGATCCTGAATTTATTTTTATTATGCTTTAAATATCTTGTGAAGTATTCTTTATACTCTGGAGTCTTTATCTCTTTTTTCAATTTTTTTAGCAGATTATAAGGAATTACATCAATATCATAACCGTCTGGAAATGTTGGTGGAAAAACATTGCAAACATAATCGGCTTTTTTTAAAATCATCAATTTTATAGCATCATCTAAAACTTTTGCATCTATTAAGGGACAATCACCGGTTACCCTCACAATATATTTAGGATTAAATTTTTTTGCGGCTTCAATAAACCTATCTAACAAATTGTTTTCACTTCCTAAAAAATATTTATATTTTTTTTTTCTGCAAAAATTTATTAATGAGTTTTCATTTTTTTTTAACGTGGAGGCTATGACTATTTCATTGGCGTATTTTGAATATTTTAGTCTATTATACAAAATTTCAATTAATGGTTTTCCATCAATTTTTCGCATTACTTTATTGGGCAATCTCTTTGAACCCATTCTTGCTTGAATTATAATTAATACTTCAGTTTTAGCCATGAAATTGGGTTTAAAATCTTTTTATTATATTTAATTTTCGGATATAAATTAATTGGTTTCTTTTTGAAATTTAATATCTTTTTTAATTCCTGAACACTTTCAACACCTATTAGAACTTTATCAATTAATTTATTTTTTATAACAAAAGAAAAACATAATTGAAATAAATTATATTCATTTTTCAAACAATGATCCTCTAATTTTGTTATTATTTTATTTTGTTCGTTAATCAAATTTTTAAATTTTTTTTTAGGTTTATTAATTTTTTTTAAAAGTAATCCTTGATGAAAAACTGATCTAGCATGAATTTCTAATTTTTTATTTTTTTTTTTTAATACAATCAAATCATTTTCTGTAAACTCATAATTAAGAATATTAAAAGGTAATTGCACAACATCAATTTTAAATTTTTTAATGATTTGATTTAAAATTTGTTTTTTATAAACCGAAACTCCCAATTTATAGAAATAACCCTTTTTTTGTAAGTCTTTAATAATTTGAAACAATTTAAGCCCTTTTGATTTAAGCAAATCTTCGGAGTTATGTATCATTAATATATGAATTTTTTTCTCTTTAAGTTTTAGAAGTGATCGTTTTAAAGTATTGTATATCCATCCTTCAATATTATGGTTATCCTCGGGCAGTTTTGGTAACTTCCATATAATTTTTTTATTTTTAAGTTTTTTTCCTAAAAAGTTTTCTGAGTCTCCATAATTTGGCGATACCTCAAAAAATCTACAGCCGCTCCTATTAAAATATTTCAAAATTTTTCTTTTTTCGTTGTTAGAAATATTTTTTTTGAAAAGACTATAATTTTTTATAAATTGAGCTGTTCCTAAAATAATTTTTTTTTTATTCATTGATTGGTATATTTTTTTAAATATTTCAAAATGGCATCAACATTATTTAATTTAAAAGCATCATCTGGTTTGATTTTGATATTAAATTTTTTTTCAATTTCTAAAATTAAATTTACATGACTTATTGAGTCCCAATTTGCAATAGTTTTGCTAGAACTCTTTGAAGAGATCTTATTAGTATCAATTTTGAATATTTTTTTAAAAACTTGTTTTAGATTTTGATATAATATTTTATTTGTCATAAAGAAGATGGATAATTTGTTTTTGTAGAATCAATAATTTGATTGAGGGAGGACTTATCAAGAATAGTACTCATATCTCCCAAACTTTTATTTTTGTTTAATAAAATTTCTTTAATAATTCGCCTTAAAATTTTTCCACTTCTAGTTTTAGGTATGGAGTTTACAAATAAAATATCTTTAGGGATTGCAAAAGAACCAAAGGACTCGATTAAGCTTTTCTCAATAGTATATCTTAATTTTTTTTTTGAAATTTTTTTGGCAACAACAAAAAGCACAATTTTATTTCCTTCAATTTTATCAGGAACTGGTATTGCACAAGTTTCAATAATTCTATTTGTTTTTAAAACAATAGACTCTATTTCTCCAGTTCCGATTCTATGGCCTCTTATATTAATAACATCATCATTTCGACCGAGTATTGAAATATTTCCGTTCTCATTTAATTTGCCAATATCAAAAAGTTTGAAATTAAAATTTTTATCAAAATAAGACTTCCAAACTTTTTCACCATTTTCTACTTTTATCATACATCCTGGCCATGGTTTTTTAATTTTCAAATCTTCTTGAATTCCTTTTTTTTTTAAATTCATCACAATTTGTTTACACAAAGGCTTGCCCACGGTTCCATGTGTATTAGCTTTATCATTAAATTTAGGTGAACAAATTATTCCACCAGTTTCTGTTTGAAAGTACGTATTTACTATTGCTTTATTTTTACAATTAAAAGTGTTAGCAAACCATTTAGCAACATTTTTTGCTAAAGGCTCTCCCATTGATCCTAAAGTTTTTATGCTATTAGACCTAAAGGAAAATTTAAAATTTAAA
>MDSW01008008.1_pt1 | contig 13699 bp, 13 predicted proteins | sample 811171 | NCBI WGS metagenome assembly MDSW01 (sample SAMN05326641, study PRJNA326480) | marine metagenome | isolation source: seawater | place: Atlantic Ocean: North West | collected 2012 | reverse complement strand
GGAGTTATGGGTGATGTAGCCGATAAATCAGGAATTCAGTTTAGATTATTGAACAGAAGTAGAGGCCCAGCTGTCAGAGGACCGCGAACTCAGTCAGATAGAAAGCTTTATAAGACGTACATGCAGGATTTGCTACTTAACTATCCTAATTTAGATGTGATAGCCGATCCTGTTACAAAATTTATTTTCGAAAAGGATAAAATTAAAGGCTTCATTTGCCAAAGCGGAAAAGAGGTTCGGTGTGGCCAACTTATTCTTACAACAGGAACATTTCTAAATGGCTTGATACACATCGGGGAAAAACAGATACCTGCTGGAAGGTATGATGAAAAACCTTCAACTGGACTGAGTGAACAATTAGAAAAATTCAATATGAAAATTGGAAGACTCAAAACAGGAACACCTCCAAGATTGGACGGAAGAACTATCAATTATGATAATCTAGAAATGCAGCCAGCTGATAAGGAACCATACTTTTTTTCATCCCTAACAACTAAAGCTATAAACAAGCAGATTAGCTGTGGCGTTACATACACTAACGACTCAGTGCATAAAATTATAAGTGAAAACATTTCAAGAAGCGCAATGTACTCTGGAAATATCAAAGGGGTGGGTCCAAGATACTGTCCCTCCATCGAAGACAAAATTGTCAAGTTTAAGGAAAAACAGAAGCACCAAATTTTTTTAGAACCCGAAGGCTTAGACGATCATACAGTTTACCCAAATGGCATTTCTACATCCCTACCAGAGGATGTTCAGCTTAAAATATTAGCCAAAATTAAGGGTTTAGAAGACGTTAAAATGGTAAGAGCAGGGTATGCTATAGAGTATGATTATGTGGATCCAAGGGAGCTAAAAGTGAGTCTAGAAGCCAAAAAAATAGGGTCTTTATTCTTGGCTGGTCAAATCAATGGAACAACAGGCTATGAAGAAGCTGCGGCTCAAGGATTGGTAGCCGGAGTCAATGCTGCCTTAAAAGTTAAAAAAGAGGACGAATTTATTTTGGATAGATCAAGCTCATACATAGGTGTGATGATAGATGATCTTATCACAAAAGGTGTCTCCGAGCCCTACAGGATGTTTACGTCTCGAGCAGAATATCGTTTGTCATTGAGAGCAGATAATGCAGATCAAAGGTTAACACCTATGGGTATTAAAATGCATTTAGTAAGAGATACAAGAAAAAATTTATTTAATGAAAAACAGAAAAAAATAATCAATCTAGAAACATCGCTGTCCAACAAACTTATGACACCAAATGCTGCTGCAAAGTTTTCTATTAAGATTGCCAAGGATGGTGTTAAGAGATCTGCGTTAGAGATTCTCGGAATGAAAAACATCAAGCTAAGTCTTCTAAGAAACATTTGGGCTGATATACCCCAATATGAACGCTATATTGATGAACAGGTTGAAATAAATGCGCATTATTCAGGGTATTTACCAAAGCAACAGAAAGATATTGAGACTTTCAAAAAGGATGAAAGTTTAGTTATACCTAAAGAGATCGACTATGATTCTTTCCCTGGTTTATCAAACGAAGTAAAGTCAAAATTGAAATCGGTTAGACCCAAGACATTAGGACAAGCTCTTAGAATAGATGGAGTGACACCTGCTGCCGCAATAATCCTTTTAGGAGCTATAAAAAAGACAAAATACAAGGCTTCAGCTTAGAATCCCTATGAATTCTAGTGAATCTAAGGAGAAATCTAAGCTAGTTTTATCTGAAAATCTCAATTTCAATGTTAAAAAATTAGAACTAATTGAATTATTTGTTAAGGAAGTTCTTAATTTTAATCAGAGTTATAATTTGATCTCTAAGAGCTCTGAAAAAGATATTTGGAATAGACATGTATTAGACTCAGCTCAGCTTATTAAACATATAGATCATAAAAATTTTAATAGTTTAGCCGATTTAGGAACAGGAGGTGGATTTCCAGGAATTGTACTGTCTATTTTTTACAGCGATATCCTCACGTTTCACGTGAAACTTTATGAGAAATCGAAAGTTAAGGTTAAGTTTATTAAGGCCATTATTAAAAAGCTGGGACTAGAAAAGGTTAGCATACATGATAATGATTATCAATCTCACAAATTAAATACGGACTATATCGTTTGCAGAGCATTTAAAAAGTTACCTGAAATATTAAGAATTTCACGTGAAACTGCAGTAAAACCTCATAAACTAATTGTTATGCTTGGAAAGAGTGCACAGGATGAATTAAATAAAGCTTCAAAGGGTACAATTTATAGGTATAAGCTAGTACCTAGCATAACTGAGAGCGACTCAAAAATACTTTTAGTTGATGCTACAAAATAAATTGTGGCTAGATCAATAATATCAGTAATAAATCAAAAAGGTGGAGTTGGAAAAACCACAACTGTAATAAATCTAGCAACAGCTTTAGCAAAAAAAGGAAAAAAAATCTTAGTAATAGACTTGGATCCCCAAGGTAATGCTACTACTGGATTGGGTAAGTCAAACAACGATGAGGAAAAAAGCATTTACAATGTTCTTATTGGTAAGACATCTGCTCAAAGAGCAATTCAAAAAAGCAGTGTGCCTGGTTTAGATCTTATAGGATCAAATGTGAATCTATCTGGTTTAGAGGTTGAGACAGCAAATGATGCCAATAGAGCCTTTTTACTAAAAGAGATTTTTACCAAAGAAAAAGAAAAAGATTCACATATAAAGAAGTACGAGAGTGTTTTCATCGACTGCCCACCTTCCTTGAGCTTGCTAACAGTCATGTCTTTAGTTTGTGCAGATGAGCTGCTAATACCACTCCAAACAGAGTTTTTTGCATTAGAAGGAATCACACAGTTAGTTAAAACGATCGATAGAATAAAAATCAATCTAAACCCTGGACTTGGAATCAGAGGAGTACTTCTTACCATGTTCGATAAAAGAAACAAACTATCGTCTCAGGTAGATGTTGAGGCAAGGAAGCATTTTAAAGATAAAGTTTATAAAACTGTTGTGCCAAGAAATGTCAGATTATCCGAGGCGCCTTCTCACGGAATGCCATGCTTAATCTATGACAAGAATTGTTCGGGGAGTAAGTCATATATAAGTTTAGCTGAAGAATTTATAAATCAGAGAGGACAATCAATGGGAAGTGCAGCATGAGTGCAGCCAAAAAGGGTCTCGGAAAAGGCCTGTCTGCCTTATTCGGAGATATTGAAAAAAATAAGGACCCCAAAGAAAATCAGATAACTAAAGTTTCAATATCAGATCTGCAGAGGAATAAGTATCAACCGAGAACAATATTTGATGAAAATCTTCTTGAGGAATTATCCATGTCCATAAAAGAGAATGGAATTATACAACCAATTGCAGTTCGACCTAATAAGTATGAACCTCGAAAGTTTGAAATCGTTGCTGGGGAAAGAAGGTGGTTAGCCGCTCAAAGAGCGGGTGTTAATGAAGTTCCAGTTGTTATTTTGGATATTGATGATCAAAAGAGTTTAGAAATTGCTATAGTTGAAAACGTACAAAGACAAGATTTAAATGCGATTGAAGAGGCCAGGGGATACCAAAGACTGGTGAAAGAATTCGGTTACGATCATGAAAAAATTTCAAAATTTATGTCAAAGAGCCGGAGTCATATAAGTAATACTCTACGGCTTCTCAACTTACCAGATGACGTTGTTGGGCTCATAGAAGAAGGTAAGTTAACAGCTGGTCAGGCAAGACCTCTGATTGGTATGCCAAATGCCTCAGAAATCGCAGAAAATATAGTCAAAAAGAAGGTAGCTGCCAGAGAAGTCGAGTTGTTAGTCCGAAAAAAAAGTGAGAAAAAAAACAAAAAATTTGAAGATCCAAACATCACTTTTGTTAGAAATGAGCTTGAGAGCAAACTCGGATTAAGTGTTGAAATTTTTAATAAAAAAAATAACTCTGGAAAGATTATTATTAAATATAAATCGTTAGATCAATTTGATGCAATTTCAAAATTGCTTAAACGTTAGAATTAGCCAAAATACATAATTCAATTAGTAATTTCTTAATCAAGACATCGCCAAAAGATCCCAATTTAGTTTTTATAATTATTTCCGTATCAAATATTGTTTTTTTAGCCTTTTCTAATTTATTTATATTCCAGACTTTTAATTGTTTTTTGAAGCTAGGTTTATCTTTCCAAAAAATTTTTGGTTTAAAACCATCTATAGCCAAATCAACATTATTTTTTTCATTAAGAAGTTCATTTAGGTCTAAAAGTTTTTGGACTCTGTTACTTAAAATACTTAGATAAAAATAAGCTTTTTCATTTTGCAGAGAAATATTCCCTAAATTCTTATTAAGATCTGTCTTATTCGCTTCTAAGCAAGAGTCTCTTAGATTGTCAAAATCAACATTGTATGGATTATTAATTAATTCATCCAATTTATTTTGCTCAATTTTTTTATTAAAGAATAATCCTTTTATTTTTTCAATTTCTTGACTTAAAACTTTTCTATCAGCACCTGAGTTTTTAACAAGCATATTTATAAGTTCCTGGTTCAAACCTTGATAATCTTTCAATTTATCCCTTAAATATATGGATAATGTTTTTTCATTATCTTGATAGCACGGCACTATGCCTAGATTTTTATTATTTTCGAAATGAGAACGTATTGAAGATTTTCTGTCTAAATTTTCTGAAAATAGAAATATTTTTACATCTTGTTGAACCTTTTGCGTTATTTCAATAATATTTTTTTTTAATTTTTCCGATAGATCAGTAATAAAAATTATTTTCTTCTTACTAAATAAAGATGTATTTAAAATTTGTTCATCCAACAAAATCGGATTTTTAATAATTTCATTTTGATTTAAAGAAATTTTTTCACAGTCTTTATTTGTATTTATTATATAACTTCTAAAATCATCTTTTAATCCTATGTTTTCCCCATAGAATAAAACTGCATAGTAACCATCTAAGATAGAAATATTTTTTTCTATTATATAGCTTTTAAGTATCATTGCGTACAATTAAACTTAACTCATTTATTATCTGTTTTGCAATTAAGCTTGAGAGGTTCTCAATAATTTTTTTCTCATTGTTTATAGTATCCGAATAATTGCTAGAAGGTTTATAATTTTCCGTATTTTGTATATTCTTTGAGTAAATTATTTCTCCATTTACAGTATTTTTGACTTCAACCATATAGTTTAGAGAGATGCTATACTCCAAGACTTTTGCAGAGGCACTTTTATTTGAAACGTTTACATTCTTTTCTGCCTTAACAGACAAAGAAAAACTTCCTTTTTCATCCCTGATTATGTTTAATTTATTAATTAATATTTGCGCAGTTCTTCTATCGCCATTTACCTCTATGTTTGTGAAACTGATTCGACCAAGCTGATTTTCATCAAATAGAGGTTTATAATTACAGCTAAATATAAATAAAAATAGAATGAAAAAAAGAGAATTTTTTTTTGAATTGAAAAACTTCATGCAACAATAAAATTAATAACTTTGTTTTTAACAAATATACTTTTTATAATTTTTTTATTTACTAAATTTTTCCTTATATTTTCAATATTTTTTGCTTTAGCAACAACTTCTTTCTCCTCAATATTTTTTTTTGTTGATAATAACCCTCTCTTTTTTCCATTTATTTGTATAACTATTGTTACATCACGATCTTCAAGAAGAGATTTATCTACTATCGGCCAATCATTATTTTGATAAAAATTCTTTCCTTCTAATTCAGATAAACACTCAGATGCTATATGGGGTACAAAAGGCATCATAATTTTCATTATTTTTGTTTGAGTTTTTCTTAGGCAGTCTGTGCTTATATCTTTTGTAATCGAGTCATTAACAAGATGTGTTATTTCATAAAAATTTGCAACAGCAACATTCAATTGAAATTTTTCAATCAAATTTGATATTTTAAATAGGTACTTATTAAAACTAGATACAAATTTTTTTTCTTCATCCTCAGAAATATTTTGATCTTTCCTTTTTAATATTTTTCTATTTATATTCCACAATTTTTGTACGAATTTATGGGCGCTAGAAACACCTTCATTTGACCATTGAATATCTCTCTCTGGCGGACTGTCTGATAACATAAACCATCTTATAGCATCTGCACCGTAAATTTTAATCATACTTTCAGGATCAATAACGTTTTTTTTAGATTTTGACATGGCCTCAGGTGGCCCAATAGTAATTTCAGATTTATCAATTTTTTTTATTTCTTCTGGGCTTAACCAATCACCCTTCTGATTTTTGTATGTTTCGTGACATACCATACCTTGAGTGAACAGTCCTTTAAATGGTTCCTTAATTTCAATTTTTTCATTATTTAGTTTAATAGCCCTCATAAAAAATCTTGAGTATAACAAATGTAATATTGCATGCTCAACGCCTCCTATATATTGATCAACGGGCATCCAGTAACTAAATGCTTTTTCATCAAAGGGTTTTTCCTTTAATTTTGGCGAACAAAATCTTATAAAATACCAAGAAGAGTCAACAAAAGTATCAAGAGTGTCTGTTTCTCTTATAGCGCTCTCTCCGGTTTTTTTATATTTTGTTTTTTTCCATGTGGGATGACTTGCTAGAGGATTACCCTTTGAATTTAAATCTACTTTTTCAGGTAATTTAACTGGAAGTTCGCTTTTATCTACCGGAACAACTTTTCCATCTTTTAAATATATCATAGGTATGGGGCATCCCCAGTATCTTTGTCTAGATATACCCCAATCTTTTAATCTAAAAGATACCTTTTTATTTCCAATTTTTTTTTGCTCAATTATTTCAATTATTTTTTTCTTTGCTTCTTCAACGGACATGCTATTTAAGAATTCAGAATTAATTAATTTACCATCACCTGTATATGCTTTTTTCAATATTTTATTTTTAGAAATTTCTTCAGAATTCACTACAGGTATTATTTCTAGTTTATATTTAGTTGCGAAATCAAAATCTCTTTGATCATGAGCAGGACAGCCAAAAATTGCTCCTGTTCCATAGTCCATCAAAATAAAGTTTGCAACAAAAACAGGTATTTTTTTATTTTTAATAAAGGGATGCTTAACTTTAATATCGGTTAAGAATCCAATTTTTTCTGCATTTGCAATTGCCTCTTCGGTTGTGCCTACTTGAGAACATTTTTTTTTAAATTCTATAAAATCTTTTTGCTTTTCTAGATCTCTGCATAGAGGATGATCAGCTGAGACTGCTAAAAAAGTGGCACCAAATATAGTATCTGGCCGGGTAGTAAAAATTTTTATATTTTTATTATTATCTTCAATTTTAAAATTTATTTCACAACCCACCGACTTTCCAATCCAATTTTTTTGCATTAGTTTTACTTTTTCTGGCCATTCTCCAAGAGTATCCAAATCTTCCAACAATTCATTTGAAAATTTGGAAATATTAAAAAACCATTGTGATAATTTTTTTCTTTCAACAACTGCATTAGATCTCCACCCTCTTCCATCTATTACTTGCTCATTAGCCAGAACTGTTTCATCAACTGGATCCCAATTGACGTAAGTTTCTTTCCGAATTACTAAACCTTTATTAAAAAAATCAATAAATAGTTCCTGTTGATGTTTATAGTACTCCTCATCACAGGTTGAGATTTCCAAATCCCAATTAATTGAAAGACCAAGTAACTGAAGCTGCCTTTTCATAGTCGCAATATTTTTTTTTGTCCAATCCTTCGGGTTTAATTTATTTTCTCTTGCTGCATTTTCGGCTGGCATACCAAAAGAATCCCATCCCATGGGATGAAGAACATTAAAACCGTTCATAGATTTATATCTTGCTAGTACATCCCCAATTGTATAATTTCTTACATGCCCCATATGAATTTTTCCTGAAGGGTAAGGAAACATTTCAAGACAATAAAATTTTTTAGTTTTATTTTGATTTTTTAAAGTTGACTTATTCTTAGACCAAAAATCTTGCCATTTTTGATCTATTTTTTTAATGTTAATTGACTCCATTATTTCAAGAATTGTAAATTTTATTTACCTTATTGCCTTTTCATTTCTTTGTTTATTCCTTAGCGCTTTTACCCTTACCAAATCCTAAAAATCCCTTTTTTTTGTTTTTTTCTTTATTTTCTTTTTTCTTAATCTTTTTTTTATCGCCTCCCTTTTTTAAACGTGCTGCCCTTTGTAAAATTGCAGTTCTAATTTCATCTTCAAGCCTTGATGAAATTTTTCTAATTGTACAATTATTGCTTTGTATGCATGTTTTTTTATGAATTATGATTTTAACACTGTCAGCTCTAACCTCGCTAGATAAAAATCTTATTGTAAATTTTAAAGATTCATTAGAAGATTTTGAGTCTGTATACCAATCAGTTATTATTGTTCCTCCAGAATAGTCTACGGTTGTAAGTGGCATAAAATCAATTACATCAAATGTTGCTCTCCACATAGGATTTGAAGTGCTAAATTCGTAATTTGTAGTTCCACTTCTACCAAGGTTTTTAAGGGAAATACCCCTTCCTTCTTCAATATTTTTTTTTGCTCGATCAGCCCCTCTTACCGGAGTATCTCTTGCTGATTGAGGATCCCAACCGCCGCAAGAAAATAGCAAAAATGAAGCTGAGAACAATATTAGAAAAATTGTAAAACTATTAAAAAAATTTCTCATTTAATCCATGACCTATAGGTCTTTAATAGCAGAAGTTTGATATAGTTAAAATTTGATAGTATTTTTTAATCAACTTATGCTAGAAAGCCTCAATTTATCAATATAAATAGGCCATTTTTTAATGTTGCATAAATATCACAAATATCAAAAAAAACGCTAATTGATTGCTTTTTTTAAGGTTATAAGCCGTTTTTTAGATAAGTTCACGCTGTTAAGTTAAATATTTAATTTAATAATAACAACAAAGGAAGAAAAATGAACACAATGAAAAGAATAGCATATTCTATCCTTGCTTCAGTTTTTGTATTTGCAAATGCAAACGCTGGAGAACTTGCAGTTACAGGTGCTGCTAAAGCTACGTATACAATTTTGTCTACAGGTAGCGCAACAGCAGGTGCTGGTGATTCAGCAGGTAAAGGCTTAGGTATTGCTAACGAGTTCACTCTAGGTGCAAGCGGAGAGCTTGACAATGGTTGGACTTGGTCAATGAATCAAGACATCGACGGCGCAACAGTCCAAGATGATAAAGCTATCACTATTGGAATGGGCGGTATGGGTTCTTTCAAAATCAGTATATCTGATGGTGGATTACAGAAAAATTTCTCTAGTTCTCAATCAGTATACGGTACTCCTGTAGATAATGGAGAAGGTGGAACTTATACGGACGCTGCAGATACTGGAACAATGAATACTGTAAGATATACTACTCCAAGTGGTTTACCTTTAGATATCAGTGCATCAGTACAATACGCACCAGGAACTGGTCAGAACGACAATGCATCATCTAACTCAGGTGGTACGATTGACGCTTCTGGTTACGACAGTGCTATCGAATATGCAGTGAGCGCATCTCCAATCGAAGGATTGGGAATTGGTGCATCATACTTTAATCCAGATGACGACAATGGAACATCTCAAGAAGCAGAAGGCGGAGCATATTATGCTACGTACGCAATGGGTCCTGTTAGCGTTGGTTACGGACAGTCATTTATGTCTGCATCGTTAAACCCAGCTGACACTGGCCAAACTGAGTCTCATGAGAATACTCAAATGTCGATTGCATTCAATGTTAACGACTCTCTTTCAATTTCTTACGAAGATATAGAATCTGAACAGGGTAACCAAACATCTACTAGCGATATAACTATGGACGTAACTTCGATCCAAGCATCGTACACAGTTGCAGGTGTTACATTGGCTGTTTCCCAAGAGGAATACGACAATCATGACTATACATCTGGTGCAGAAATGTCAGAAACTAACTTTGCAATGACAATAGCGTTTTAATTAAAGTTAGAAATTATTTTAAAAAAGCCGGCGTATTATTGCCGGCTTTTTTTTTACCTCAGATAATAACGCTACACCTTCACAATTTAGCATTTTAAGTTTCATTAAATTTTTAGATCTAATTCCACCTAAAGCAATAAAACAATCCCTATAATTTTTAATTAAAAGATTGAACTTTGTAATTCCATAAAATGATTTTTTGTTTTTATAATCTGTTTTGAAAAGCCTCGATAATACAATACTTTTACATCCTTGCTTTTTTTTGATGTTTATTTCACCAAAATTGTGCGCTGACCCTATAATTTCAAATTTTTTTCCAAATTTTGTATTTGTTTTAAAAAGCTCTTTATTATAAGACGAAAGATACACACCGTTTGCATTTGTTCTTAAAGCCAGAGCAAAATTGTTTGCAATAAAAAATTTTATATGTTTTTTTCTACAAGCTTTAATAAATTTTATTAAATTATATAAATTAGAGTTTTTTTCACTATTTCTGTAAATAATACTAAATTTCCTTTTTATTTTAATAAGATTTAAATTAATTGATCTTAAATTTTCGATATAAATGTAGTATTTATTTTTTTTGATAAACATTTTATGAACATTGTATTAGAAAGATATAACAAAATCCAAGCTGATATTTTAAAACATACAGCTAACTTAAAAAGTCCAATAAATATAATCGCTGTAAGTAAAACTTTTTCATTAGATCATATTAAACCTTTAATAGAAGAAGGTCATATTCACTTTGGAGAAAATAAGGTCCAGGAAGCTCAAAAAAAATGGCAAAGTATAAAAAATACAAATCAAAAATTAAAACTACATATGCTTGGTAAGTTACAATCTAACAAAGTCAAAATTGCCTTGGAGATTTTTGACTATATTCATTCATTAGATAGTAAAAAACTTGCTGATGTTATTAAAAAAAATGAAAATCTTACTGGAAAAAATTTATCTTATTTTATCCAGGTCAATTTTGCAGATGAAAAACAAAAGCTAGGTATTTCACCAGCCGAAGCGCTACCTTTTTTTAATTATTGTAAAAATCAAATTAAATTAAATGTAATTGGACTTATGTGTTTTCCTCCATTTGGTCTGGATCCCACGCATTTCTTTAAGCAAGCTTTTGAGTTAAATAAAAAACTTGGTCTAAGTGAGCTTAGCATGGGAATGTCCAACGATTATTATAAAGCTATCAAACAGGGCAGCACTTTTGTTAGGATTGGAAGTAGTATTTTTGGAGAAAGAAAAATTTAGCTTATTATAATTTTTGTTTTCTTTCGTATCAAAGGTAAAATTTTGAGAAAGTCTTTTTTTGTTATAGCAATACATCCTTTGGTAGGTTGAAAATTTTTGCTAGCTACGTGTAAAAAAATTGCGCTTCCTTTGTATGGTATGGTTGGACTTCTATTATAACTAATAACAAGTATTAAATCGTAGGATTTATTTTTTAAAAAAAGTTTTTCTGCTTTTCCGAAAAATGGAAGTTTTACTAATTTGTTATATTCTCTTAAATCTGGATCATCGCACCAACCCATATTCTTTCTTATAATTTTTTTTGGAATATATGTTTTTAAATTTTTAATTCGGTCTTTCCTATAAAATAGACTCTCAAATACAAATTGTCCAATAGGTGTACATAAATCCCCTTCTTTTTTATTTTTTGAAATCCCCCTTTTACCTATGGCACATTTTATCTTATAATGACCGAAGTATAAAAATTTGTTTTTTAAAAAAATATGCATAAAAATTCACATAAAATTAAAGCAGCTTTTTTGTGTGATGAAAATTTTAACAACTCAATAAATGAATTAAAACCCTTTTTAAGTTTTGATTTAATTAAAATACAGCCTGAAAATGACCCAAATTCAATTAATTTAGAAAATGAAGTTTTTGTGGTTGATGCTAGCTATGTTCAAAAATTCCCTATAAAAAAAATTAATATTCCTTCAATTCTAATTTTGGGGCAAAATGAAAGAAATGCTGAAAATAATAAGTTCAATATTATATTAAAGCTACCTTTAAGTATAATTGAATTTAATCGTAAAATTGTGGATTTATCTCAAAAACATAAATTTGATCAAAATTCAGTAATAACAGTAAAGAATTATATTTTAGACAAAAACGAGAGATTTTTAAGGAGTGAGAAAAAGTCAGTTAAGGTTACAGAAAAAGAAATGCATTTTATTGAGGAACTAAATAACTGCTCTGAACCTTTAAGCAAAGATTATATACTAAAAAATATTTGGGGATACTCATCAGAAACGGACACGCATACTGTTGAAACTCATATTTATCGATTAAGACAGAAAATTAAAAATCAATTTGATGATAAAAATTTTATTAAACACACCAAAAAAGGCTATTCGATTTGAAAAAACGAAATATTTTTGCAAAAGAACTATATTCAAAAAAGTACAAAGCAAGAGTTGTTAAACCAAAAAAGGGTAAAGGAAGTTTTAATAGAAAAAATTTAAGAAAGTCTAGCTCCAATTCTTTGGATAACTTTTGAAGACATTTCAGTTCCTTTTCGTAGACTTTCTTTAAGTGATAAATTATTTATATAACCATGTAAAAACCCAGCAGCGAAAAGATCTCCAGCTCCAGTCAAATCTACAATTTTTAAATTTTCTTGAATTCCAAATTCAACTATTTCCTCGTTGCTGATAGCTACACTACCCTTTTCACCTCTTGTTATTACAATTAATTTTTTCAAGCTTTTACCAAAAGAAATTATCTCATTAAAATTCTTTCCATCAATTAGAGACAAAATTTCTTGTTCATTTGCAAATGTAATATCTAGAGAATTTCTAACTAGTTTTAAAAAATTTGTTTTGTGTCTATCTACACAAAATTTATCTGATAAAGACATTGCTGTTTTTTTTGAATTTTTAATTGCCTTCTCAAAAGCTTTTTTAGGATGTCCTTCATCCCACAGGTAGCCTTCAAAAAATGTAATTTGGCTTTTTTTAATCGCCCCTATATCAATATCATTTTCATTAATTTTTCCTGCTATACCTAAGAAAGTGCACATAGTCCTCTCAGAGTCTGGTGTAATTAAAATTAAACATGTTCCTGTTGGAACTGCTTCTTTTTTTTTTGAGTAAAAGTATTTAACTTTTTCTTTTTTTAAACCTTTTTCATATTTATTACCTAATTCATCATCATTTACTTTCCCTATAAAGCCTACATCATTCCCGAGTTGCGAAAGACCTACAACTGAATTAGCAACAGAACCCCCTGAAATTGTTTCTTCTATTTTAAGATTTAATAATAATTTTTTGAATTCATTTTCATCAACAAGTTTCATTGTACTTTTTGTAAGACTATTTTTATTTAAAAAACTTTCATCTACTTTGCAGATAACGTCAACTATTGCATTTCCAATACCTAGAACTTTCATATTATGCTTTCTTAGTTTTTACTGGTCTTTTTCTGTTAGGATAGCAAGTGGTACAGATTTTACAAGATAGCCCATAACAATCTCTGGCTTTGCAATATTCCCTTCCATAATAAATGATTTGAAGATGAAGCTTGTTCCAGGATTTTTTGGGAAATAGTCTTTTAAGGTCTTTCTCTGTTTGAATAACATTCTTACCATTAGTTAAACCCCATCTTTGCGCTAAACGATGAATATGAGTATCAACAGGGAAAGCGGGTATTCCAAATTTTTGTGACATAATTACACTCGCAGTTTTATGTCCTACACCATGTAAATCTTCTAAATCTTTAAAATTTTTTGGAACTTTACTTTCATGTTTTTCGATTAATTGTTTTGATAACAAATAAACACTTTTAGCTTTGTT
>MDSW01009654.1_pt1 | contig 13702 bp, 12 predicted proteins | sample 811171 | NCBI WGS metagenome assembly MDSW01 (sample SAMN05326641, study PRJNA326480) | marine metagenome | isolation source: seawater | place: Atlantic Ocean: North West | collected 2012 | reverse complement strand
TCAAGCCTAAATCAGATGAAATATTAATTATTACACCTCCATTTTTATTCTTATTAATAAAGTTTCCAAAATATTTTGAACATAAAAAAGATCCAGTTAAGGATACAGCAATATCATCATTCCAAGCATTTAAGTCATATTTTTCTAATCTAGTTTTTAAATTATTACTTTTCATTGCTGGATTATTTGCAGCATTGTTTATTAATGCATCTATTTTTTTATAATTTTTTAAAATGTTTATTGAAGTTTCTTTTATTTTTTTTTCTTTAGTTATATCTATGCAGTAAGATTTTGCCTTAAAATTATATTGATTTTTAATTTTATTAACAAACTTGGTCAAATTTGATTTATTATTATCTATTAATATTGGCACACCTCCAGATTCGATAATTTTTTTTGTAAAATTTTGCCCTAAAAAGCCAGCTGCACCAGTTATTACTATTATTTTATTTTTTAATGAAATATGCATACTATTTAAATTGATTAATATAAAATTTGCTAAAGATTAAATTAAATTTTGCAGTTTCTAAAGCATTAACTCCTCTATTAGTTTCAAAAATATAATCACCTTTGTAATTAATTTTTTTTAAATTATAAAATACATCATAAAAATTTACATTTCCTGAGCCCAAAATAACATTTTGGTCATTATCATCTTTATCCTTTAAATGTACATGAGCAATATCATTTTTTAATAAAGCTATATCGTTTTTATAATTTTTTTCAAGATTTACTCTGTTACCTGTGTCATAAACACATTTAAAATTATTCAGGCTTACTTTATTAATTAGTTTTTTTAAGTTATTTGCACTTAATAAAGTTTCTACACAAAGTGTAATTTTTATTTTATTTAATTCTATAGCAATATCTCTAAATAAATTAATTTCATTCATGTAGTTAAAACTATTTAATTCACTTTTATCTAAGAAAGGTAATATAAAAATTTTACACTTTAAAATTTTTAAAATTTTAAAGATTTTTTTAAAATGAGTATTTAATTTTTTAAAATCTTTTATATTTTTTAATTTATTATTAATTATAAAATCATCGCAAAAAGAAGAAGTAGAAATTTTATTTATTTTTTTTTGATTTAAAATTTGATCTAATCCTTTATCATTCCATATTGGGTTTAGAGGATTAAAAGTTCTGTCAGCAAAAATTTCTATGGAATTAAAACCTAGTTTTTTTGCATTTTTGAATTCATTTTTCCATTTATTTTTTGGAAAATATTGAAGAATCCCTTTTGGGGATTTGGTTAACCTACCTTGAATAATTCCAAAATTGTTCACTATTAATTAGTAGGCATTTTATATTCTGGTCCTGATTTAATACTTTTAGGCCATCTACTGGTAACAGTTTTTAATTTTGTATAAAAATGCACACCCTCCATTCCATGCATAGCATGATCACCAAAAAGAGAATTTTTCCAACCACCAAAGCTATGGAATGCCATAGGCACAGGAATTGGAACATTAACTCCAACCATCCCTATTTTAGAATTAGTTGTGAAATGGCGTGCTATTTCTCCATCTGATGTATATACACTAGTTCCATTACCAAAAGCATGATCATTAACAATTTTTAGAGCATCTTCATAATTTTTAGACCTAACTACTGAAAGTACTGGACCAAAAATTTCTTCTTTATAAATTTTCATATCAGTTTCAACATGGTCAAATAGTGTGGGACCAAGAAAATATCCATTTTCGTATCCTTGAATTTTATAGTTTCTCCCATCAGAAATTAATTTAGCTCCTTCTTCTACTCCTATAGAAATATAGTTTTCTATTTTTTCCTTATGTTCTTTGGATATAACCGGACCCATATCTGATTGTTCATCAGTCCAAGGAGCCACTTTTAAAGATTGAGATTTAATATTTATTTTATCAACTAATTTGTCAGCAATATCGCCTACCGCTACAGCAACTGAAACTGCCATGCATCTTTCTCCTGCCGAACCATAAGCAGCTCCAATTATACCATCTACAGCTTGGTCAAGATTTGCATCAGGCATGACTACTAGATGATTTTTAGCACCTCCTAATGCTTGAACTCTTTTGAGATTTTTTGCTGATTCTTCATAAATATATTTAGCAACTGGAGTCGAACCTACAAAACTTACAGATGAAATATCTGGGCTTTTAAGTATTAAATCTACAATCACTTTATCTCCATTTATCACATTAAATACACCATCTGGTAAGCCTGCTTCACTAAAGAGTTCTGCTAATTTTATAGAACAAGAAGGATCTTTTTCAGATGGCTTTAAAATAAAACTATTCCCACATGCTATAGAAACTGGGTACATCCACATTGGAACCATTGCAGGGAAATTAAAAGGTGTGATGCCTGCACAAACACCTAAAGGCTGCCTAACTGACCAAGAATCTATTTGTGGGCCAACATTTTGAGAAAATTCTCCTTTTAGTAAATGGGGAATTCCGCAAGCAAATTCAACAACTTCTAAACCTCTAGTAACAGAGCCTTTAGCATCTTCTAAAGTTTTTCCATGTTCTTTTGATACGAGAATTGCGAGTTCATCTAAATTTTTTTCAATTAAATTTTTATATTTAGATAGAACTCTTGATCTTTTTAATGGTGTTGTATTTGACCACTCAATTTGACTTTTTTTAGCACTATCTATTACGTTGATAAAGTCATCTTTATTAGAAATAATTACTTTGGAAATTGCTTCTCCAGTTGAAGGATCATATACGGGTATAGATTCTTTTGATTTACTAACTGACTTACCATGAATATAGTTTTCAATAATTTTCATTTCAGTTGTCTTTATAATTATTTTTCTTATAAATTAAAATTAAATTTCTAATATAAATTACTATACCAAATGCTTGGCCGGTAATTATCACTGGATCTTTTCTAAAAATTGCATAGGTTAGTAGACTAATACCGCCAAATATACTTAAATACCAAAAAATTATAGGAATATGACTTTCTCCTTTTTTTTCAGATACAATCCACTGAACTATAAATCTTGAAGCAAACAGACCTTGGCCTACAAAACCAATAATTAAAAAAATAAAATAATTATCCATATTTAATTTTTGCTCAGCATATATTTAATAAACTCTTGTTTCGAATTATTATTTAAATTAATTTTAAATATGTCATTTACTATATTATTTTGCATATTAATATATTTCATATTAAATTCTTTGACTGATAGCAATTTATAAATTTTATTTGATAACTCTTCCTTTGTATTGATGACAATTTCAGGATATTTATATGAAAATAAATGATTTAGATTAAAATTATTTAGAGGATCAAAAATTATAGTAGGAATACTAGAACAAATACTTTCAGAAGTAATTGATGATACAGGAAAAGATATTACAATATCTGATATTCCAATTAATTCATAATGAGATATTGAAAGATCATTTGCATAAATAAAGTTTTTTTTAGATAATAAATTTTTAAAAGATAAGATGTTTGCTTCATTTAAATAATTATATAAATTTCTAAATTGTATTTTTGTTTTAAGCAGAATTTTAAAATCTTGATTTAATAACCCATCTATTGAGTCTAAGAAAATACTGTATTCTTCCTGACTCATTACTCCACCTCTACTTAAGGAATGATCAAAAAAAGAAATAATTTTATCATTATTAGAAAAAGATAATGATTTTTTGATTTTTGTTATATTTTTTCTAGATTCTTTGATTATGTATGTCCACAAAGGACCTATATTAATAAAATGTTTTAAATTTGTTTGATGACATTTGAACCATTGTTTTGAAACATAGTCACTAATTAATATATCATATGTCATATATGCAAAATCTGAGCAAGAAGTTATATTATTATCAGATTTAACAAATGTTTCCTCAGTACTAGAATAATATATGAAAACAGTTTTTACTTTATTAGTATTGTGTATTTTATATTCAACTATTTTTTTATCATTCATAAAAACCAAATGATATTTTGTACTATATAAAGAATAAAAAATATTCCAATAAACTAATGATCTAAAACTTCTAAAAAAAATATTTGCGAAATATGTATATTTAAAAGAAAGATTAATAAAAGTTAAATTTAATAATAAAAATTTTTTAAAAAATTGTTTAAAGAAATCTATATAATTAATTTTTGAAAAAATTTTATCGAAATCAACTGCATCGTAATGATATTTATTTTTTATATCAGCTGTTTTAATATTATAGGGTTGATCGAGAGTGAAAATTATATCTTCTTTTCTAATGTTTAAATTATCTACCATAAAATCATAGCTTACATTATTATTCTTGAACCAAAGTCCTTCAAATAAATTTATAGAAAATAAAAATTTTTTTAATTTTGTTTTAGTTTTAAATAATTTAATTTTAAAAAAATTTAACGGCAAAAATAAAAAAAATTGTAATAAAAAATAAGTTAAATATAATTTTTCATAAATATAATTGTTAAATAAACAAATTTTTCTGATTTTATATCTATCTAAAAAAATTAATTTGTTCTTTTTTAATAGTTTGTAGGTAAAATAACTTATCTTAGAGACATTTAGATCGATATTGCCTTTTATATTATATCGTTTTTCAACTAATTGGGCAAAACGAATTGGATAAAAAATCTGACAACATTCAATTATTAGTTTTTGCTTCAGACATGACGTAAAGTTTTGCTTATCTAGATATTCAGATTCAAATTGATCCAAATTAATATTAATGATTTGGTTTAGAAGCTTATCTATATATGTAGAAATTTCATAGTCACATTGGCGGCGAATTTTTCCATTAAAAAGGTCTTGGTCAACTTCAATAAATTTAGTTTTTTTTAAATTATTTTGATTTAAAACTTTTAAATATTTTCTTTCACCATATATATTTTTATATGAATTTAAGTTTAAACTATTTAATTTATCAAGATTTTCATAAATAATTAAATTTTCCTTCATTTTAATTTATTAATAATTTTTAATACCCTATAAATATCAATTATCCCTCTTACTAAGCGTGGTAAATTTTTATAATTTGATTTTCCGTAAACTCTCTGTCTATGACTAACATTAACAAATTTAGTTTTAAACTTATAACCTTTAAACAAAGCAGGTAAAAACCTATGTATTCCATTGAAATAAGGGAACTTGAGAAAAATATTTTTATCAAAAACTTTTAAAGAACAGCCAGTATCAATACAATCATCATTAAGAATAAACATCCTAAATTTATTTGCTATTATTGAAGCAATTTTTTTTATATTTGAATCTTTTCTATTTTTTCTTATCCCGCCAACTAACTTCAATGTTTTTTCATTAAAATATATTTTTAGCAATAAAGGAATATCCTTTGGATCATTTTGTAAATCTCCATCTATAGTTACTATACAGTCGTATTTAGCTTTTTCTATTCCTTTTTTAATTGAGTAACTTTGACCCATATTTTTTTTATTACGTACGTTAACTATATCAATTGTTGGGTAATTTTTTAATATTTTGTTAATTATAATATTTGAATCATCTGTACTGCCATCATCAATAATGATAATTTCATAATCTTTATAATCATTAATAGATATAGTAATTTCTTCTATAAGTTTTAAAATATTTTCATTCTCATTATAAACAGGAATAATAATTGAAAAGTTCATTATTTTACTTTTGTATTTATTTATTTTGTACTATTGAGAATAATAAGTTATCAGAAATTTTATTATTTTTAACAAATGATGATTTAATAATTTTTTCCTTTACAAAATTACATTTTTTTAACATTTTAATAGAAGCTATATTTTTTTCATGAGTAATTGCATAAATTCGGTTAAATTTTAATTTTTCAAAAATAACATTTACAATATAACTAGTAACTTGTGTAGCTATACCTCTTCCTGAGTATTTTGAAGAAACTCCATACGCAATTTCACAAGAATTATCAGAAAAATCTATATTGATTATTCCAAAAGTTCCTATTACTTTTTTTTCATTTTTATCAAATATAAACCACCATTTTGAGTTAATTTCATTAGATCTATCTATTAACTTTGATAAGTAGTCTTTTGCAACACTTTTACTATTGAAAACATCGTATTCTAAATGTTTATAAAATTTTTTATCAGAAGAATATTCATAAAAATCATTTAAATATTTATAATTTAAATCAATAAGCTTTAAATTTTTCAAAATGTGATTTTTAAATAATATTTTTTTTAATTGAAAATTATTATTAATAATAGTAATAACTTTTTTTAATATCAAAGTTTTTTCTTCTGCAACTTCTATGTTTCTATAATTAGTTTTAAATTGCATAATTTGTTTTTGAATTCTTTCTGCAACAGGTGTATTGATTTTCATTTTATAATTATTTGTTCTAAAGTATTTTTTTAATGAAGGTTCCTTATGAGGACAAACACAAGCACCATAGAAACCATCTCCCCCTAATGATTTATAGAAATTATAAAATTTTTTCCATGAAATGTTGAATTTTTCATTTCCTAAATATTTAACTGCAAAGGTGTAATGAGTATGAATTGTTTTTTTATTAGTTTTCTGTTCGATTAACCAATCACATTTATTGATTGACTTTCGAAATAATTTTGCAACTTTTATTCTTCTATTAACTATAGCTTTATAATTTTCTAATTGACCAAAACATACTGCTGCAACAATTTGTGGCATTCTATAATTTAAACCTATAGTATCAAATCTCTCGTAATCGGGATCTTGTACTGTGCTTATATTTAATGATGTTCTACCCCCAACTGCTGTCATATTTTTATAGCCTATTCCAGCAAATTTCCTTATTTTTTCTGCTAACATTTTATTATTTGTTGTAATTATTCCACCTTCGGTTGCACCACTTAAATGTTTTTTATTTTCAAAACTCCAAACGCCTATATCTCCATTAGTGCCTGATATTTTATTTTGATATTTACCGCCAAAATCTTGTGCATTATCTTCAATAACAGTAATTTTATTTTTTTTAGCAATTTTTAAAATAGGATTTATATTTACTGGAGCACCTTGTAGTGAGACAACTATAATTGCCTTAGTTTTCTTTGTTATCAATTTTTTTAAACTATTTTCATTAATTAAAAAAGTGTCTTCATCTACATCAGCAAATACTGGTATAGCATTTTGATGAATGGCAGCATAAGAGTCCATTACCACTGTTAATGCAGGCACTATTACTTCATCATCTTTTTTTAAATCTAAAGAAGCTAAACTAGCATGTAAGCCAGAGGTTCCCGAATTACAAGCAATTGCATATTTTACTTTAAAAATTTCACAAAATTTTTTTTCTAGCTTTTCTACAAAATCTATTTGATTAACACTTTCTGTATCAAGAACACTAATAACATTTTTTAATTCATTATTAGGAAATTTAGAATGATTATTTGTAATTGATTTAAGTTTTTTTAAATCGATATTTGTTAATGATGAAGAATATTTTCTTAAGAAAATAGATTCAACAATTTTACATTTATATTCAACATCTTTATTATCAATTTCAAGTCTTACTATGTTCTTTAATATTATTCCAGTTGAAGTTTTATATTTATTAATTTTTTTTCCAATTGTGAAACAACTTTTTTGAAGACTTATTATATTCCTCATATTTTTTTCACTTGTAATTGAATACAGTTTTTTTAATTTTAAATGCTTAAATGAAAATTGATAAATTAAGTAATATAACTCATATATAATTCCAGTTCCCCAATAATTAAAAGAAATCCCTTTCGCTATTTGTGCTGTTTTATTTTTCCAATCTATTCCAATTAATCCAAAAGTTCCTATACATTTATTATTACTTTTTAAATGAATTCCCCAATAATATGCTTCACCAAATTCATATCCATTTTTAGCTCTATCTAACAATAGTTTAATATAATTCTTTGTTTCTGCTAATGTTTGGTGCGGTTTCCTACCTAAAAACTCAAAAAACTCACTATTTTGTGAATATTTATTTATATCTTTTATGATACTTAATGAAATAGGTTTTAAAAATATTTTTGATATTTTTGTATTATTGTTTTTTATAGTTTTGTTTAATTTTGGCACTAATTAGTCGGGGTCAGAAAATGAATATGGTGTCGTAAATTTATTTAAATTAAAACTATCACATTCCATGTTAAAATTTTTTATTTGTTTTATAATATCTACGCCCGTGTTTTTGCCCCACTTATCAATAAGTTTTTTTGTTAATGAGCCAAATTTTCCATCACCAATATTTAAATAATTAAATTTAAATACAGGTAAGATTGAAAAAGGTGTGCCAGTTATGAAACATTCATCGGCTGCGTATAAATCATAGGGTGTAATATTTTTTTCTATACATTGAATATTAAGCTCTTTACATAATTCAAATATATAATTTCTAGAAATACCAACTAATATATTTCTAGGCTCAGGTGTAATTACAATACCATCTTTTACTATAAATATATTGTCACCACTTCCTTCCGCAATAAAACCATCTTCATCCATCAAAACGGCCCAATTATTATCCCCCTTAAACATTGAAGCTTCAATATTAGCCATTTGATAAAATACTCTGCTACGGTTTTTAATTTTTGGATCCATTAAATGTCCTGAAATAGCTCTTTGATTTACTAATACCAAATTAATTCCTTCATCATAAAGTTTCCCCATAGACTGCACAGTCCATTTAAGTGGAAAATCAGCAACTATAACTGTTGGCTCCAATTTATTATCAAATACAGGAGCATAAATTCCTAGTGGCCCTCTACTAACATTAATCATTAATCTGTGTTCATCTGTTTCTTCAAAAAATGGCTCATTAATTTCAATAGTTTTATTACAAATATCTATTAATTCATCTTCATTAAGCTTAAGAGGAATTCTATAAATTTTGACACCTAACAAAAGTCTTTTAATATGGTCTCTTAATTTAAACTGTTTTTTGTTAAATGATCTAGTCATTTCAAAAACCATGTCACCAAACATTAATGCTGAATCAAAAATTGAAATTTTTGCATCTTTTTCCCCGATATAATTACCGTTGAAGTATACTTTTCTCCCTTTATCAAATGATGATTTATTCATTTTAAGTCTACTTTAGATGTATTCTCTGTAGCTTTCCAGCAATTTTTGTTCGAAAATCATTTTAACAAAATCCCAATCTTCCCTACTATCAATTTCAAATGATTGCCAAAAATTAGTTATATATGTACCTATGTTCCCACCAAATCTGTTATTATTTTTTAAAATAATTTCAGGTTTAAATATATAAATACCTCCATTTTCTACATAGTCAGGCTCTCGCATTTGTCGAGGTAATTGAAATTTGTAATCATAATTTACACTTATCAGTTTATTATTTTCATCTTTTTTCCAAATTAAAAAATCTTCAAGTAAAGCTGATGAAAATCCAGAGTCCCATTTTTCTTTAATACATTTATCTATGCATGAATCTAAGTCATTTTTTTTCCTTAAAGGAGCAGTTGGCTCTAGCATTATAACATAGTCGTATTCATTTTTAATAAATTTAAGTGCATGAATTATTGCATCTTCTGATCTTGAATTATCTTGGGCTAACTCATCTGGTCTTTTTATTTTTTGTGCCCCATGTTCACTACAAATATTCAATATTTCATCATCATCAGAACTAATAAAAATGTCATTAATTTTACTAGAAAGTTTTGATTGGATAATTGACCAAGCTACAAGGGGTAAGCCACAAAAGTTTTTTACGTTTTTTCCAGGCAAACCTTTTGAACCTCCTCTAGCTAATGTTATAGATACAATCTTCATATTTTAATTCAAAAACCTTTAGATAGCCATCCACCATCTACAACTAAATCAGAACCAGTAATATAATTTGAAGCATCCGAAGATAAAAAAACTGCAGGACCAATTAAATCTGAAGCTTTGCCCCATCTTCCCAATATTGTTCTTTTAGATCTTTTATTTCTTTCTTTTTTAGACTTCCAGCTTTTATGATTCATTGGTGTATTTATGTATCCTGGTACAATATTATTAACTTTGATATTATATTTTGCCAAGTCAATTGCTAATGATTTAGTTAATTGCTGAACAGCTCCTTTGCTTGCAGAATATGCAGGATTATTAGGAAAACCTAGAACTCCCCCAATACTAGTAAAATTAATAATACTTCCACTAGTTTTTAGATTTTTCATATATTTAACAGTTAGCTGAGCAAGTTCAAAGTAGGTAGTTGCATTAATGGTCATGGTTTTATTCCAGTCGTCTGAATTATATTTTTCAGAATTGTTTGGATATGTTACGCCAGCACAATTTATCAAAACATCTATTTTTTTAAATTTTGATAAATAATTCTCCAATTCTTTTTTATTTTCATTAAATTTTAAAAAGTCAAATTTTACTGAATATAAATTTTTATGTTTAAATTTAATTAAATTTTTATCTATTGAAATTACTTTTGCTTTCCTTGAAATAAAAGCTTTAACTAATCTGCTTCCAATTCCTCCATTGCCACCACTAATTATAATATTTTTATTAGTAATTGAAAAAATATCTTTTGATGTCATTAATATTTTAAGTGCTCTCTAAGTTTTTTAGCATTAATTTTTTCTTCATCTAAAAAACTTTTTTCTCCACTACCAAGTGAAGCTTCTATTGCTCTTATTGAGCTCACTAAATTTTTTATACCTTGGGGCTCTACTGATGCGGATTGGTCTGAGCCATACATACTTCGATCAAGTGTGAAATGCCTCTCAATTGAAGTGATTCCCAAAGCAGCTGCAGCAATGCAAAGACTTAAACCAACTTCATGTCCACTATAACCAACATTGCACTTATATTTATTTTTTAAAGTATTTATCATACTTAAGTTAGCCTTTTCAGGTGGTAAAGGATAAACTGAAACACAGTGCATTAGTTCAAAAGAACAATTTTGTTGTTTAAAAATTTCAACCGCATCATCAATATTTTTCATATTACACATACCTGTAGATATAAAAGTATGTTTTTTTTCATCAGCAACTAACTTTAAAAAATTTTTGTCAACTATCATAGGTGACGCAATTTTATTAAACTTTAAATCAAATGATCTCATTAGTATTTGACTTTCATTATCCCAGCATGATGCAAACCATTCAATATTTATTTTTTTACAATAATCATTTATTTCTAAATAATCTTCTTTTGAAAATTCTAATCCTTTTTTTTGATCTGCTTGAGTTTGGCCCCATGGACTTTCTCGATGAGAATCTAGGAATTCTTTAGTATAGACCTTTTCTATAGTTCTTTTTTGAAATTTAACAGCATCACAGCCGCATTCTTTTGCCTGCTGAATTAGCTTCTTTGCTATATCTAAACTACCATTATGGTTAATGCCTATCTCTGCTATTATAAAAATACCCATATAAATTAAAACCTATTTCATAAATATTATAAAAATACAATAATATAATATTTTTTTGCCCATAACATATTTTACATACATTTTTCATTTAAATGATATTAATGATAATTTAATTATAATGTTATTTTGATATTAATGAAAAAAATATGCTTCATTAGATTTGGCCCAACATCAACAACCCTAGGAAATAGATTTGACCCATGGTGGTTTACACAAAATGGATTTGAAGTATTTTTTTGGGATATTTCACATTTATTTTTTAGTGATAAAAAGATTAAAAATTACTATCCTTCAAAGCAATATAAATTTCAAGGTCCTAATCATAAAATTTTTTATAACTATGAAAATTTTTTTTCCAGTCTAGATTCTTTGGATAAGAATACAATTATATTATATGGAAACAGGAATCCCTTTTTAAATATAAAAGATAATAAAATTATTGAATATTTATTTAGTAATTTTAAATTTATTATTCCAATTCAATTTGAAACAAATTGTTTATTTCAAAATTTTTATAAAAAAATTAGACAAAAAATAGGTCTGTATAAGCATTATTATCATTCAAAAAAATATAATTTTGTAGCCAATATAGGTTGTGGAAAAATTGGAAGATATTACAGTAATAAGATATACTTAAACTCTAATTTTATTAGCGTACCCTCACCATCAGTTATTTGGAAAGATACTAATGAAAAAATTATCAAAGAAAAATATATATTGTTTGTAGATCAAAATTTTTATTATCAACCTGATTCTAAGTTATTATCAAAAAAGTTTTGTAATAATATTGACGCATACTATGACAGAATGAAAAAATATTTTGATTTTTTAGAAAATATTACTGGCTTTGAAATTGTTATAGGTTGTTCCGGTAGGTATATATTTGAAGATGGATTTTTTAATAAAAGAAAAATTATATATGACAAGACCCTAAAGCTCATACAAAAAAGTGAGTTGGTATTAGGGCATAATTCTCTGGCTTTGTATCAGGCCTTAATTTCTAATAAACCAATATTATTATTGGATGATCCTGATTTTACCAAATTACAAACTTATGGAAACATATATATGTCAAACATTTTAAATACAAAATTTTATTCTAACCAATTATTAAGTAAAGATATTTATAAAAAATCAGTAGATAGAGATCCTCAATTAAATAAGAAAATTATAAAAGATTATTTTTTTGAAGGGTATCAAACTCAAGAATTACAAGATTTTAAGCATGTATTGAAAAACCATTTTGATAGAATGATTAATTAAAATTACAAATAATAATATTTAAACCAATCAATATATTTTTTTATTCCTTTTGATAAATGATTTTTGTTTTTATATTTAAATTTTCTTCTAATTAATGATAAGTCAGCATGAGTTTTAATTACATCACCTTCTTGTTTATTAATTAATTTAATATTTGCTTTTTTGTTTAATATTTTTTCAACCAGTTGAACTACAAATAATAAGGAATAACTTTTTCCACTACCAATATTATAAATGTTAAATTTATTTTTATTATTATTTGAGTTAAAAATAATCTTAGTTAATATATTTATAGCATCATCAATATAAGTAAAATCCCTAAAATGTTTTCCATTATTATAAATATTAAATTGTTTTTTATTTAAAATTGAATTAACTAAATTGAAAAACAGCATATCTGGCCTACCATAAGGTCCATAAACAGTAAAAAATCTAATAGCTGAAATATTCATATCGTATGTATTAGAATATGAAATAGAAATTTCTTCATTAATTTTTTTTGAAAAAGCATAAAAAGATTTTTGATTTTCATTATATTGATTTTCTTTTGAGGGAAATAATTTTGAGTCACCATAAACAGAGCTAGAGGATGCAAATATAAATTTTTTAACATTAATCAATCTTGATAGTTCAATAATATTAAAAAACCCACTAATATTATTATCAAAATATTTTCTAGGGTTAGTTAAGGATAGTCTCACTCCCGCTTGTGCAGCTAAATGTATAACAATATCAAAATTATTTTTTTTAAAATACTTATTTAATTTTGATTTGTTGTTGATGTTTAATTTAGTGAAATGAAAATTTTTATTTTTTTTTATAATATTTAATCTGTCTAATTTTAAATTTTTGTCGTAATAATTATCAATGTTATCAATCCCAAAAATTTTATAATTTTTATTTCTTGATAATTTTAAACTAAGATGGAACCCTATAAAACCTGCGCATCCAGTTATTAGAATCTTCATAATTTTAATTAAGTAATTTAATTATTTTAATCTATTTTTATTTAAATAATAAGATAATAATGAAATAATCCTGGCAACGACCTACTCTTCCATGCCTTAAGACAAAGTACCATCGGCGCTAACAGCTTTCACGGTCGAGTTCGGGAT
>MDSW01127701.1_pt1 | contig 13703 bp, 14 predicted proteins | sample 811171 | NCBI WGS metagenome assembly MDSW01 (sample SAMN05326641, study PRJNA326480) | marine metagenome | isolation source: seawater | place: Atlantic Ocean: North West | collected 2012 | reverse complement strand
ATGGATTGCAGCATCTTCCATTTCATCTGTAAATTCTTGAACAAAAAATGGAATTTTCATAATCTTCTTGATTTTACTTGGTATATTATATTTAATACCCAATAACTATATTCAATTACTCTTTAATTGAATGTTCTAAAAAATTTAATATTGATGGAATGTCGTATACGTGACCTCCATTCTGTTCATGTTCATGAATATGTATAACCAAATTTTCTTTTTTATCATGAAGCTCGTAGACATTTTTTATCTTTGAAGCTGAATATTGACTTTTAGCTTCATAACCGAACATGGAATTCTCATGAATTCCCCAAGATAAGTAAAGTGGTTTTGGCGCAAGTGTAGAGATCAAATCTGGATCATCATAATATTCCAATATGCCTGGTGTGATTGCAGTACCTGATGTACGATATGTACTCTGAATACCACTAGCTACAACTATACTGTTTATTTTATCATCTAAAACAGAAATATTTTGTACAATTGCTCCTCCCAAAGATAATCCAACAACTGAAATATTTTCAGGATCTACATAATTCACATTTTTAATATATTGTAAAATTTGTAATGCATCAATTGTCTGCAAACTTTTTAGATTATAGCCTAGATTATCTAGTTGGCGATCTAACACATTTCCTGAACAATAAATATCTGGGCTTATGCAATTCAATCCTCCCTCAATTTTTCTTTCGCCCCAACCTCTATTTTCAATAACATACACAACATAACCTTCGTCTACAATTTTTTCACCGATTGCATCTTGAAAGTAATACTCTGAATAATCACTGTCAAGATTAATTACATCGGCACTTCCTTGATTTCCGCTTGCAGGAATAATAAAAACTACAGGTATACACACTTCTTTTCCACATGATGTGTATTTTGGCTGTTCAGGAAGTAATTCATAAAAAATTATCTCATCATTATCTTGGGCTAAAACTGTGAACTTTTTTATTGAATATTGTTCTTTTTTATAATCTTTAATTACATTTGGGGTGTAAATCTTTAGTTCGTTTATTTCAGGTAATTCGTATATGTCGATAAATTTTTTCTTTATATTTTCCTTCCAAATATAAAAATCATCTAAACTATTTACATTTTCTTCATAACTAAGTTGTAATTTATTTTCTAGATATATGTCTGGGAATTTTGGTAAATCAAGATTATTCTCATTATCCGAAAATTTCTCAAGAATTGTTCCTACTGTATAGCCTTTTTCTGTATAATATGAAAAGATTACAAGATTAATTGTAACGGAAACTATTAGAAATATTGCTATTATCTTAGTTACGTTATTCAATTATCTTCCTCTAGTTTTTTCATAATTGTTTTTATCCAATTTTTTAGTTCCATTTTTGGTCTCCAATCAACTTTATTTTTTATTAAACTATTATCTGACAAACTTTTTTCTACATCTCCCTCTAAGGTATTTTCAAAAATTGGCTTCAAAGATAAATTTGAATATGAAATCATAAGATTTGCTAAATCTAAGATAGAGATAAAATTCCCACTTCCCACATTAAAAAACCCATTCACAACTTTACTTTTCATAAGTTGAATATTTGCGTCAGCTACATCTTCTACAAAAATAAAATCTCTTATTTGATTTCCTTTACCAAATATTATTGGTGATTCTTTTTTTGATAATCTATCAATAAATTTTGTTATAACTCCTGCATAATTGATATTTTGCCTTTCCCCAAAAATATTGAAATATCTTAATCCAATAACACTTACATTCTGTTCTGAATATCTGCGAGCAATCTTCTCTCCATCTAATTTTGTCTGACCATAGGGATTGATTGGATTTAATTCAAAATTTTCATTAATTGGTATCTCAGTTGTATTTCCATAAACACTTGAGGAACTAGCATATACAACCTTAAAACCAAATTCTTTTGCTAATCGAAAAATATTTTCTGTAGCAAAAACATTAACTTCTTCATATTCTTTTTTATTTGTGAATGAGTCTTGAACTACTGTTAGTGCAGCTTGATGAAATACTCCATCTACATCTTTTAAAATCTCTTCCATTTTATCATAATCTCTTATATCTACATGAAAAAATTCAAATTTCCCATTAATTGATTCAAGATTTTCTAATTTTCCTGAATTGAGATTGTCAATAATTAAGATCTGATGTTTTCCTTCATCAACTAGCTTTTTAGCAATATTGCTGCCAACAAAACCTGCTCCTCCTGTAATCGCAAATTTCATTGGGCTTGCTAGATTTTCCATGTGTTTAAGTCTTAGGCAGAAGAGTATGTTTGAATAAAAAAATTCAAAAAGAAGTAAAATTTGAACCTCATATACTCAAAAAGCTGGAAAAAATGTCAGAAACAAATAATATTTATTCACAAAAATCAGAGAATCTAGAAACTATTCTCCATGATAAATCCCTAACATTCTGTATAATTGGAATTGGGAGAGTAGGTCTTCCTACTGCATTGTCATTCGCAAAATCTGGATTTGAAACAATAGGTTTGGATATTAATTCTAATTTAGTAAATTCGATAAATTCGGGTAATTATCCATTACCTGACGAACCTATGTTTGGAGAAATTTTTGACACGGTAATAAAGAATAAAAAATTTAGAGCAACTACTTCATTAGAGGAATCTATTCCGAATTCTGATGTAATAATTTTATGCCTACCAACTCCAATGGATGATGAAAACATTCCTGATTACTCTGCTTTGGAGTCTGTTAGTAAAAATCTTAATAAATTTCTTACAAAAAATTCTTTGGTAATTGTTGAAAGTACTGTTGAACCAGGTTTTATTGAAAATGAATTTATACAAAATATTGAAGGTCATGATAAAACAAAAATTGCTGCACAAGATTTTGGTGTAGCTGTTTGTCCTGAAAATGCAAATCCTGGAGAAATTTATCACGATTTTACAAATCTGCCTAGATTAGTTGCTGGTATAGATGAAAAATCCTTTCAATTCACACATGATATTTACAAACATGTTTTCAATGTCAAATTAATTACAATGCCTAATTGCAGATCAGCTAATGCAGTAAAATTAACAACTAATGTTTTTAGAGATATAAACATTGCATTTGTTAATGAACTTGCAATACTATATGAAAAACTTGGAATTGATATATGGACAGTATTGGAGGCAGCAAAAAATAAATATAATTTTCAAATACATTTACCTGGTCCTGGAGTAGGTGGTCCATGTTTACCTGTTAATTCATACCAATTTTTAAACACAGAAAGAAAATTAGGTGCAAATATTTTGAATATAATTAGGGCTGCAAGAAATACAAATGAATACATGTCAAAGCATGTAATTTCATTGTTACATGATTCATTAAAGGAAAAAAATATCAAAATTGAAGATTCCATAGTTACTGTATTAGGAATTTCTTACAAACCAAATGTGAATGATGTTCAAATTGCACCATCAAAAGAAATTATTTCTCTTCTCAAAAAAGAAACATCAGAAGTTAGGATTTTTGATCCTTTCTTTAGATCTAAAGATGTCTTTTCTCATCAAACTGCAGCAAATTTGAATGAAGCATTAGAGAATAGTGATGCATTGCTTCTTGTCACTGCACATGATGAATTTCGTAATCTAGATTTAGAAAAAATTAAAGAAATTATGCGAAATCCCATTCTTATTGATTGTCAAGGAATAATTGATTCTAAAAAGGCTAAATTGTCTGGATTCACTTTCAAAGGAATTGGGCGTGGTGAATTCTAATTAATTTCAATTTAGATAATTTTAGTTTAAAATGTATTCTAACACTACGATATGATCCAAACTCAAACATAAATCCAAAAAAATTAGAATTTACATCAAAAGATCAAAACTTTACCGAAAATTATGAAAAAACTCTTGAAGAACTACTGGTCAATAATCTAAACCAAACGCTTCAAAATGAAAAAAATATTTGTGTTACATTAAGCTCTGGTATCGACTCCACTTTAATGGCGACATTACTAAAAAAAAATTTTCCAGAAAAGAACATTCATGCAATTTCTGTAAAATTTTCTGATAGTAATGATGAAACAGAATCTGCAAAATTAATTGCAAATAGATTGGATATAGATCATCATATTACCTATGTGGAAAACTTTTTTGAAAATTTACCGCAACAAATTGGAATTGTTAATGCTCCATTTTGGGATCTACATTGGTTTAACGTAGCAAAATCTGCACAAACAATTTCAAATAATTTAATATCTGGAGATGGAGGTGATGAATTATTTGGTGGATATACTTTTCGATATGAAAAGTACCTTTCTAAAATCACTGAAAAAAGTACGGTTGATGAAAAAATCAAAATGTATCTTAGTTGTCATGAACGTGATTGGGTTCCTGATCAAGAAGATGTATTCGGTAAAAAATCAAAATTTTCATGGGATGAAATTTATAATTTACTAAGATCAAATTTTGATAATAATTTATCATTAATTGATCAAGTTTATCTAGCTGATTTCAATGGTAAATTGATTTTCAATATGATTCCACTATATGAAAAATTTCATACACATTTCAATTTGAAATATTCTGCTCCATTGTTATCTGACAATGTAATTTCATTTAGTTCAAAACTACCATCTTCTTTAAAATACAATCATAATGAAAAAATCGGTAAAATTTTATTAAGAAATATTCTTAAAAAATACAAAATTGAAGATTTAATTTTAAAACAAAAACAAGGTTTCTCAGTAAATACAACAAATCTTTGGAAGAATTATGGACAAAAGATTTGTAAATATTTTCTTGAAGAATCTAGAATTGTGAGTGATGGTTGGATAAATTCTGATTGGATTTCAAAATATATTAACAAACATGATCTTGAAATTAGATACATTAACAAATTTTATGGATTGTTAGCTTTTGAAATATGGTATAGACTATTTGTAACAAAAGAAATGGACGATACTGAAAAATTAATAATTTAACCAGTTAAACCATATTTTTCATAACTTCTATGAATTTTTTTGTTATTTCTTCCCAACTAAAATTTGATTCTACAAACTGTTTACCTGCTTTTCCCATTTCTTGTCTTTTTTCTGGGTTATCTAATAGTAACGAGATCTTCTCTATAACTTCATCAGGATTATTCTTGTTTACTAGAAATCCTGTTTCTTTATCCTTAATCAATTCTGGAATTCCTCCTACACTTGTTGCTATGACAGGTTTTTGCATTAGTTGTGCCTCTTGTAAGGTTAGTGGTGACATATCTATTCCAGTAAGTAAAGCATAGATATCAATTGCCGATAAAAACTGTCTTACTTTGTCTGGATATTCCAATTTACCTAACCATTTGAAATTTTTATATTTTTCAAGTACTGGTAAAATATTTTTTGCATACGGTCCATCTCCAACCCAATAAAACATTACATCTGGAAACTTTTCTAGAATTTTTGGGAGAATCATTAATTGTTTTGCTTTTTCCCAAATATTTGCACTTTGAACCAATCCTACACATGGATGTTTTAATTCCATTCCTAGATCTTCATACCAATTTGACGGTTCAATACCCTGATAGAGTACTTGTGTATCGTGTTCAGGTAAATATTCCTGAACACGGTTTTCTAAATATTTGCATATGGGTAAAATTATTGTAGAATTTTTGAAACATTTTTGGGCAATTCTATCTTTATACCAAAGTACTGTTCGCATTTGAACCGACTTGTATAATGTCTCTCTGGCCATAATCTGTTCTGCCCAATAATCACCTCTTAGATGTACTAATAATGGAATTTCTAATTTTGAAGCAGCCACACCAAAATTTACTTGCCTATCTACAAAAACTGCGCTAGGTTTGAATTCATTTAATAAATTATTAAATTTTTTTTTAGTTTCAAACCAATTTGAAATTTTTCTACTAGGAAAACCAGAATATATTGAAGTATCAATTACCACTTTGCACTCGATTCCATTTTTTTCTAAATTCTTAGCAAATTCTTCAAGATGAAAAATTTTTGATGGAGATCCGCCTATTAATAATTTCACATATTTCTTCATAAAAAAATTGTTTATCTATTTTACTTCTAATAACCTCGTAATAATCTATTTTTTGATAGAATTATTGATATAATCCAAAAATTACTTTTGCATATGGCCGATTCTCATACAGGTTTTAGAGGCTGGTATTACCTAAGAACTGGTTGGTCTACTTATTTTGCATTTATCTTTGCTGCAATTAACACACTTGTGGTGACATATTATCTTGCAATTGAAAGAGTTCCTAGTTTAGAGATTATTTTTCCAAATTTCTTATCTTATGTATTTATACTTACGATGATAGGCATACCGCTTTTGATATTGACAGGTTATCTTCATTTTCAAAGATCTCATGCATATGGTTCTGAAGCTGAAATAGCTGCTGAAAAAAATCCATATTTCTACAAAGCCGCACCTGGATGGGTCAGAGACGTTCAATGGCCATTATTCTTAAAATTCTCTGAATTATTATTAAAACAATCTACAAATGAAAAACTTAACGAACAAGATTTAGCAGAAATTGCAGAACTTCAAAAAAAAATTAAGAAATTAATTGACGGTGGATCTATTGGAAGTCCACGTGAACAACAAAGATTCTAAAAAATGAATAATCTACGATGCCCCTTATGCAATGAGAACGTTGTTGATTCTAAATTCTCTCAGAAAAATAATATGATTTTTAAATGTCGAAGTTGTCTTTTACACTTTGTGAAGAAGGAATATTCTTTAGATGAAAACTATAGACATCGGTATCATGACGGTGATTTCTGGAATGATGCAAATTATGACATTTCAAAAATGATATCATCCAATTTCTCGGATTCCCAAGGTAAACATTTTCTTCTAAATTGGACATCTATGTATGAATATTGTAAGGAACATCTCTCAAAAGACCAAAAAATTCTTGAAATTGGGGTTGGAACTGGTGTTCACATGATTATGTTCGATAAAATAGGTTTTGATGTTACTGGTATTGAACCTGATAAACACAATGCTGATTTAATAAATAAAAAATTAATTAATGGAAATTGCATAAATGGATTTTTTGAAGATCAAAATTTCTCAAACCAATTTGATATAATATGGCTTTACCATGTACTAGAACATGTAACTGATCCTTCTAAATTACTCTTAAAATGTAAAGATTTTCTAAAGAATAATGGTTTAATCATAATTGCGGTACCGGATTGTGAAAATCCATCTACATTAAAAAATTCGATCGATAACCAAGATCATTTGTGGCATTTTACAAAAAATTCACTAAAACTACTTTTCTCAAAAAATAATATTGAATTAAAAAAATTTGATTCATTATCTCAAATCACGAATTTAAATAAACAAAGAATTTACAATCGATTAAACTCATTTCATTTTTTTAGAAAAAAAATTTGGCCATATTGGCCTCTAGAATTATCTAATGATAAAAATGGGTATGAAATACGAGCAATTCTGAAAATTAACAAAAATGATACTCTCAATTCTTAAACATTCGTTTAATCTTCTTTTTATGTAATCTATTTGCAATTAAATACCCCATAATTCTGAACTTTAATTTAATTTTTGAAGTTCCTTTCACCGCTCCATTATATTTTTTATACATCTTGGCAAATAGTTCGTCCCATTGTCTTGCAATCATATTTGGTTCTGAAAGACTCATTACAAATTCATATTCTTCTTCAGCTAATTTTTCTCTAAATTCTTTGTCTGATACCACTTTATCAATAGTTTCTGCAATTATTTTTGGATCATTTGAATGTGGTAAAAATGGTGAAGGAATAATTTTATCATTAACAATATACATTCTCTTAGGATTTGCATAATGCACAACGGCTTTTTTACATAACGCACCTGAGCGATCTACATCGGCTTGAATGCCGCTCACTTGACCGAGTATTGCATCTGCAAACGTCATGTATCTGCCCAATTCTTCTCTAGGCATTATAGGAACAAATTTTACTTGTTTTGGTGGATTGTTAATCCATTTCTGTGCAATGGCCTCTTCTTCTGGATTTCTATTATCGTACCATTTGATTTGAATCATTTCAAAATCCGATTTACAGAGATTTAATGCCTCCCAAATCTTTTCTGTACCTTTCTGTAATCCCATTCTTGCTGGACTAAGAAATGTGAATTTTTCTTTTTTCCTTTCGATAGGTTTTATGTCGGGATTAAAAATTGTTGTATCTACAATATACCCTGTAATTCTTTCATAATCATTTCTATATTCTTTTAAATGTTCTAATAATTCATCATCTGTTACAACTGCTGCAATCGCACTATCATATGCTTTTTTATAATAACTTCTTTCCCATACGTTAAAATCATAAATTGGTTTATCGGTTGATAATGGATCATGCATATTTTTTACAAATGGCGGTGATCTAATATCGTGCCCGCAAAAGTATGCAATATAATTCAGATCTGCTAAATAAGCCATCAATAATCCTGTTGATGACATAGCTATACAGATATCGAAATCATCCTTAATTTCATTTATTCGTTTTAAGTTCTCTTTAACTTTTATACTATTAAAAAACTCAACATCTTTTCTTACATCTATTACTTTACTTGGTCCTTCCCATGGAAAATTGATTAAATGAATATCTGATTTGACAAATTTTTTGAACATTACTATGTTATTTGATAAATCGCCGATTGCTAGTACTCTTAATGTCATATTTTTTCAAATAATTCTTGACCATTTTAAGGCTTAAGATACTATTCTGTTATACACTATGCTTTTATTATTTCAGTACTTTTTGATTTAACATAATGAAATTAGAAAAAGAACGATTATTGGTAATTTCTCCTCATGCTGATGATGAAATATTGGGGTGCTATGGTTTAATTAAAAAAATTAAAGATGGTGGAGGTGAAGTTTTTGTCCAAATTCTTTCTTTAGGTGGTTATAAAAAAATAGAAGGGAATATGATCACAAAAGAAGATTGGTTAGAGGAATTATCTAATGTTTCTAAAATTTTAAAAATTGATGATTACGATGTTGCATTTACAGATGATACTATTCAACATATAGATACAAAACCTCAACAAGAATTAATTGAATATATCGAGACTGAAAGTAAGATTTCTATTTCAAATATTAAACCATCAATAGTTGCAATCCCTACAATTTTTTCTACACACCAAGATCATACATATGCATATAAAGTCGCAATTGCTGCATTAAGACCTCATCCACAAAAGGCAACTCATATGCCACAACTTGTTTTATCGTATGAATCTCCTGAGTATTATTTCTGGTCAGCATATTCTGAATTTGGAAGATTTCAACCAAATTACTATCTAAATTTAACAAAAAACGATCTTACACAAAAAGCTGAAACTCTTAACATGTATTCAACACAAATGAGAGAAGGACAACGTGGTGGCGAAAATTTATTTTCATTAGCAAGAATTCGTGGAAACGAAATTGGATTAGAATATGCAGAAGCATTTCATATTCATAGACTATACACGTAAGAATATTTCTGATTTAAATGGATAAAAAAATTGTTGTATGCGGATGTACTGATTCTGGATATGATGTTGTAAATCACTTATTAATTAATGGTATAAAAATAACTCATATTGTTTCTTTAACTCCTGAACAAGCAAAAAATTCCAAAGTATCTGGTTACAAATCATTTGAATCATTGGCACAAAAATTTAACACAAAAATATCTTATCCAAAAGAATATTCAATGAATAATGAATCTGATTCATTATTTTTTGAGAATGAAAAATTTGATTTGTTAATTGTATGCGGATGGCAAAGATTAATTCCTGAAAATATTCTGAAAACATTGAAAATTGGAGGAATTGGTTCACATGGCAGTTCTGAGTTATTGCCAAAAGGAAGAGGACGTTCACCCGTTAATTGGTCAATAATTGAAGGTAAAACAAAATTCATATCCCAATTGTTCTTATTAACACCTGGAATTGACGATGGTGATATTTTACATTATCAAACTTTTGATATTAATGAATGGGATACATGTGAAACAATTTACTATAAAATTTCATTGGTTATGAAACAATCATTACTAAATTTAATTCCTAAACTCTTATCCGGTACTTTTTCAAGAATACCCCAAGAAGGTGAACCAACTTTTTATCCAAAAAGAACTCCTGAAGATGGATTGATTGATTGGAAAACCTCTGTAACGGAAATTCATAATTTTATAAAAGCAATTACAAGACCCTATCCCGGTGCTTTTTCATTTATTAATAAACAAAAAATTATGTTTTGGAAAGCCCAACCCTTTGATCACACGATCATTTTTGATAATGTAAAATTAGGTGAAATTGTAGAAAAATTCTCAACGGGAGATTTTATTGTAAAATGCATTGATGGTACACTTCTTGTTACTGATTACGATGGTGAAGTAAAGAAAGGTGATATTTTATGTCAATAATTAGTAACAGTATTAACCTGAAGAGAAAAACTTTGGTCGAATGAAGACAAAAAACGTTGTTGCAGGATTAGGTGAAATAGGAATGCCAATCTTCAAATTAATTTCAAAAAATAATATTTGTGTAGGTTATGATAAAAATACAAAATTAATGGATTCATCATCATTTGAAAAATATTCCTCACTTCCAACAAAATTTTTACATGTCTGTATTCCATTTACTAAAAATTTTATAAGTAATGTATTGTCATTGGAAAAATTGTTTAAACCCGATTGTATAGTCATACATAGTACAATTAAGCCATATACAACCCAAAAAATTCAGTCTAAAACAAACACGCCTATCATCTATAGTGCAACTAGAGGAGTTCATAAAAGAATGCTATTTGATTTAAAACGCTACACAAAATTTTTTGCCATAGAAAAAAATATCAAAAATAAAAAATCAATATCTAATTCATTTTCGAAATTAATGAAAAAATCTAAAGTTAAAACAAAACAAATGTCAGAACCCTTAACTTTAGAATTGGCAAAAATTGTTTGTGATACTTCGTATTATGGATGGTTGATTAATTATGCACAGATGAGTAAAATGTTAACCATTCAACATAATATTGATTATGATGAAATGTGGACTTTTTCAGAAGAAATCCATAAATTCTTAGGTAACAGACCGAAGATGTTTCCTGGAATAATAGGTGGGCATTGTGTAATCCCGAATTTAGATCTGATTGATAATGAAACGTTAGATATGATAAAAAAAATTAATAATAAATTTAATGAAAAACTGTCTTTAAAAAGAAAAAAATAGGAAAAGACAATGTCGGTTCAGGTTTCATATAAAAAACAATTTACACTTGGATTGTTACTTCTATTAGTTGTTTTAGTTGCTGTTGAGGGTATTTCTCGCGCCTGGTGGTATAATATTGAAACATGTGCCTTTGAACAAAGTGATGTCTATTCAGATCTTCCTCCAGAGACTAAACGTCAAATGTGTGTTCAAACATACGAAGTTCAATATAGCGTTTCAAATATTGATCCAAACCAACATTTTGATACAATCAACATAAACACTGAAGGATTTAGAGGTAAAGAAATTTCTCCTTTGAAACCAGAAAACACATTCCGTATTTTTATTATTGGTGGTTCTACTGTTTATGGAACTGGTGCTGAATCCGATATAACTACAATGCCAGGATTTCTACAAAGAGAGTTTGATAATTATAATATTGGTTATGATGTTGAAATTGTTAATGCCGGAATATCTGGTGCTTGGTCTTTCAGTGAAATCCAATTAATCAAAAATAAAATATTAAATCTGGAACCTGACATGCTAGTAATATTCGAAGGATGGAATGATTTAGGAAGATTTTCAAATTTTTCAACTGATGATTCTGATATAATTACCTGGACTGATACATGGAAGGATCGCTGGTTAGACATTTGTCAAATTGGTCATGAACAAAATTTTCAGACAATAATTACATTACAGCCGTTTGTTGGTACTGGTGACAAAAATCTGTCTGAAGAAGAATTTTCTTGGTTTTTAAAAAATGATCATTCTAGATTATTAAAATTATATGAATCATATAATCAACAATTATCTTCACTTGAAAATAATTGTTCAAAAACTATGGATATGAGAAATGCTTTTGATGATTACAATGATGAAACAATATTCTGGGATTCTGTTCATGTTGGAAACAAAGGAAATTCTATACTTGGCAAAAAATTATTTGAAGTGATCCTCCCAGAATTACCTGATTCAATTAAAAATAGAACTAATGATGAAATAATTCAAAAATCTTCTACCTCAGAAGAATCAAGAAATATCTTAATTGACGACATTGTATATCTTGCTAAAAAGAACATTCTTCCTTATTACAAAACACCAATGGCTATAAAACAGATATTTTTAACGTCTGAAGAATGGGCAATAAAATCCCCTAACTTATCTAATGTCGATAATTTTGATTTTACTGAACAGGATCTAAGTGGTCAAAACTATTCAAAATCATATCTCTCCCAAATTGATCTGTCGAAAAAAAATCTATCCAATGCTGATTTATCTTATTCCAATCTATCCAATGCTAACCTATCCAATGCTGATCTATCCGGTGCCAATCTATCCGGAGCTATTTTGGTAGGAGCTAACCTATCCGGTGCTAACCTATCCAATTCACAATTATACAATACTGATCTAAGAAACACTAATCTAAAAAACTCAAATTTATCATATGTTGATCTTAGTACTTCAAAAATTATAGGTGCTGACGCACGAAATGCCAATCTATCCAATGCTAGTCTTCAAAGTCATAATATCTCTGAAATATTTCTTGATGGTGCCAATCTATCCAATGCTAATCTTTCATTTACTGTATTTCGTTCAGCTAACCTATCCGGTGCCAATCTATCCGGTGCCAATCTATCCGGTGCTGATCTTACATATGCCAATCTAAAATATTCTGATTTAAGCGGAGCTGAAATTATAGATGCTGATCTATCCGGTGCTGATCTATCTGAAGCCAATCTATCCGGTGCCAATCTATCTTCATCCATATTGTTTAATACAGATCTTTCATCAACGAATCTTGAAAATATTAAAATTAAAAACACCAATCTCTCATGCATTAATCATGAGATATGTGATTAAACGAATTTATTTTTGTATGAACGTGGTGAAATATGACAAAATTTGGTATAATAAAAGAAACGTTTGAATTCTTTATTTATAAAAGAAAGTTTCACATGTTTCCCATTCTAATTCTCTTAATTGCTTTAATCGGTGTGACTACACTTGCCCAAAGTGGGTTAATCGCTTTCATATATCCTATTTAAAATGGAACTTTCATCACCTAGATTCAAAGCACTAGCAGTATCTGCTGGAATAACTTTTTGGTTTTTAGTAGTATCATTCAGTCTAAATTTCTTCACGTTAGAATATTTTCTAATTTTTACTGTATCTGTATTTTCTCTCATGCAAATACTTTCCATAAAAGTTTCTAAAGCATTAGATGTATTTGCAATATTTAATACAAAACTATTCTTGGGAATTCTATTTATTTTTGTAATATCACTTTATGGAATATTCTTTAAAATTTTACGAATAGATCTATTAAGAACAAAACGTCAAGAAGAAAGCTATTGGTTAGACATGGAAGATTCAGGAACATCAAGAATTTTTAGGCAATACTAAAATGTTTACTTTAGGAATTTCTTGTTATTATCACGACTCGGCTGCGGCTATTTTACACAATGGTAAAGTTATTGCTGCCATAGAAGAAGAAAGATTCACACGAAAAAAATTTGATGATGATTT
>MDSW01219362.1_pt1 | contig 13704 bp, 10 predicted proteins | sample 811171 | NCBI WGS metagenome assembly MDSW01 (sample SAMN05326641, study PRJNA326480) | marine metagenome | isolation source: seawater | place: Atlantic Ocean: North West | collected 2012 | reverse complement strand
ATTATTTAAATACGTTGAATCAAAAAAAATGATTTACTTAAGCACACCATTTTCTCGAAAAGCGGTTGATAGATTAATGAAATTCGGTGTATCAGCATTTAAAATAGGTTCTGGTGAGATGAGCAACTATCCTCTTTTAGACTATGTTTCAAAATTTAAAAAACCATTAATCGTGAGTACTGGTTTGCATAATTTGAAACAAGTAAAAAAAACTTTTTCCTTCCTTAAAAAAAGGAAAATTAATTTTGCTTTTTTACATACTACAAATATTTATCCAACTAATGATAAATTATTAAGATTAAATAGTATTTTACAATTAAAAAAAATTTTTCCTGATACAGTTATTGGACTATCTGATCATACTGGGGATATACTTTCATCAATAGTTGGATTATCTTTAGGCGCAAAAATTGTAGAAAAACATTTTGTTCATAATAAAAAAATAAGAGGACCAGACATATCTTCTTCAATTGATGAAAACCAGCTTAAAGATCTAATAATTAATTCTAAAAGGATTAGTAAACAAATTAAAGGAAATAAAAATCATTTACTAAAGGAAGAAGAAGTTACGAGACGATTTGCTTTTGCTTCAGTTGTTAGTTTTAAAGACATAAAAAAAGGTGAAAAATTTTCAAAAAAAAATTTATGGGTAATGAGACCTGGAACTGGAGCATTTAGCTCTGAAAAACTAGAATATCTCTATGGCAGATATGCTAAAAAAAATATAAAAAAAAATAAACAAATTAATAAAAATGATATCAAATAAAAAAATAATTTTTGTAACTTCTACCAGAGCAGATTTTGGAAAATTGAAGTCTTTAATTAAGATCACAAAGAAAAGAAAAGATTTTAAAGTCTATATTGTTGTGACAGGTATGCATATGATAGGAAAGTTTGGCAACACATATAGAGAAGTTTTAAAAGTATTTAAAAAAAATGTTATTAAGTTTAAAAATCAATCTTTAAATGATAGATTAGAGCTTATACTAACAAAAACTACAAAGAAATTTTCAGATATCGTTAAGAGGTTAAATCCTGACCTTATTATTATACATGGTGATAGAGTTGAGGCTTTAAGTTGTGCGCTAGTTGGGTCGTTAAATCACATACTTACGGCTCACATTGAAGGTGGAGAAGTTTCAGGAACTATTGATGATACAATAAGACATGCTGTAACAAAATTAAGTCATATTCATTTCGTAGGTTCAAAAATCGCTTATAAAAGAGTATTAAAAATGGGAGAAAATAGAAAAAGTATTTTTAGTATTGGCTCACCAGATATAGATATAATTTTAAAAAAAAAACTACCAACTGCTCAATATGTAAAAAAAAGATATTCTATAAATTTTAAAAATTATTCAATATTACTTTGGCATCCAGTTACTTCAAAAATAAATTCAATAAAAAAGGACACAATTAAATTAATTAGTTTTTTAGAAAATTTTAACAAAAAAATTATTATAATTTATCCAAATAATGATCCTGGGAGCAACCAGATTATTAATGTGTATAACAAATTAAAAAATAAAAATTTTAAAGTTTTGAAAAGTTTAAGATTTGAGAGTTTTTTGACACTTCTAAAAAATTCAGATTTTATTATTGGAAACTCAAGTTCAGCTATTTATGAGGCACCAATGTTTAATGTTCCATCAATTAATATCGGTGATCGACAGCACAAAAGATTAAAACTTAGTACGATTAAAAATTATGAGATAAAAGACCTAGATAAATATGAAGTAATTAAATTTCTTAAAAGCTATAAAAAAACAAAAAAAAATATTTTTGGAAAAGGTAATAGTGACAAAAAATTTATTGATATTTTAACTAAAAAAAGTTTCTGGAAAATTTCTAAGCAAAAATTCTTTTCTGATGGAAGTAATTATGAATTTTATAAATAAAAACTTTAAGCTTACAAAATATAAAGATCCATATCCTTATATCGTTATAGAAAATTTTTTTGAAGAGAATTTTTATAAAAATTTGGAAAAAAAATTTCCATCCGAATTAGATTTTAAAAATCAAAAAAATAAAATTAATAGAATGAATTATGATACATCATATAAAGATAATTTATATGATAGTTTGATAAAAAATGAATATGAGTTCAAAGAATTACATGATTATATTTATAGTAATAAATTTATAAAATATTTTGTTGACTTGTTTGATGAAGATATAAGATTAGAGATTAATCAAAAAAGTCTTAAAAATATTTATGAATATAAAATTAATTCTAACCCGTTTGAAATAGAAAAAATTATATCTGTAAAAGATTTTGATAAAAATGAATTTAAAGGAATTTTATATCCTAGATTGGACCTTGGAATGGGGCTCATTGGCTATGGTAAGGAGACAGGAGGAAAGGGTATACATGTAGATAATCCACAAAGACTAATATCAATTTTACTTTATTTTGGTGGATATAAGCATATTACAGGTGGAGAATTAAGAATTTGGAGGAAAGAAAAACAAGAACTTAAAATAGCTAATATAATAAAACCCCAGCCGAATGTTTTAGTAGCAAGTTTACAATCAAACCTTAGTTTTCATGATGTAAATCCAGTAACAGAAATTAAAGGAACTCGAAATGCGTGCTATATAGCAATTTCATCAGATAATAAAATCTGGAAAGATATTGAAAATAACAATTTTAACAAGACATTTCATAAAAATAGAGTTGAAAGAAAAGACGGTATTTTACAAAAAATAAAAAATATTTTTAAATAAATACCTATATTTTATATATAATAATGAAAATTGATTATCAGAAACTATTAGAATGGTTAAATAAAAATAAAATAACTTTTATTGTAGATTTTGATATTTCAAAAAGATCATGGTTAAAAGCTGGAGGTAAAATAAAAACATTTATTACACCTAGCACAATTGATCAAATAAAACTTATAGTTGATTTTTTTAAAAAAGAAAATTTTCCATTTGATACTCTTGGAAATATTTCCAACACAATAATTAGAGATGGAACTATCTCAACACCAATAATAAATTTAAGTAAATTAAATAAAATAGAAAAAGTTAGTAATAATAATTATTTAGATATTAATGTAGGCGCCGGTGTAGCAATTCCAAGATTTGCAAATTTCGTAATGAACGAAGAATATTCAGGAACTGAAGCATTATTGGGAATTCCAGGTAGTATAGGAGGAGGCGTTTTTATGAATGCTTCTTGTTATGGTGATGGATTAACAAATTACATTGCCCAAATACATTCAATCGACCTAAATGGAAAAATAATAGAAAGAAATAAGAAAGATTGTCAATTTAAATGGAGAGAATCCATTTTTCAAAAAAATAAAGAAATAATTGTTAGAGCAAATTTTAAATTTCCAATTTCAAAAAGATCAAATAATAATCTTATTCAAATTAAAAAAGAAAAAATTAAATTACATAGAAATAAAATACAAGAAAATGATTATCCCAATTTAGGTAGTTTATTTGCAACTAAAGACTTGTACTCAGATATAAAATTTACTTCTTTTAAATTATTTTTTTTATTTTTATATTATAAATTTATTTTAGTTTTAATTAGTAACAATTTTTTAAAAACAAGTAATACTGTAACCTTTAGAAAAAAAATTAACAAGTTTTATAGGAAAAGTTTAAAACTAGATGAAAATAATCATTTTACACTATCTGATAAAACTATTAATTGTTTGATTAATAAGGGAAGTCCAGAATCTCAGAATGCAATAAACTTAGTTAATAACTTAAAAAGAATCGTTGGTAAAAAAGTAAAGTTAGAAAATATAATTTTAGATAATATAAAATGAGAATAAATATTCACACATATTACTACGGGAATAATTATGGTGCGTTACTGCAAAGTTTATTTTTTAAAACATATCTTAAAAACCAATTTAATGTACAAGTAAATTTTCACAGCTATCAACCAAAAAATTTTTTATACCGAGAAGAAATTAAGCCTATAATTAAAAAAAATATTATACATTCAATAAATTCAATAAAAAGATTTTTAAAATTTAGAAAATGGAAAAAAAAATATATACAATCAAAACCGAATACTCAATTTATAATAGATCAAGAAAATTCTAATTGCTTAAGCTTTTACGGAAGTGATGAAATATGGAATTTTAATAACCCTTTTTTTGGATATGATCCATTTTTTTTTGGTAAAAAAAACCAAGGTTTTAAATGCAGTTATGCAGCTAGTTTTGGGACTTCAGCTTCAGATGAGATGGGAAATGATATGTTTGAAGAGATAAAACTTTTATTAAAAAATTTTAAATTCATTTCAGTAAGGGATAAAAGTTCGCATAATTTTCTTAAAAAAAACTTTAATATAGAATCTGAAATTGTTTTAGATCCAATTTTTTTAATTGATAATGAACTAGAATTATTTTTAGAAAAAAAAGAAAGAATAGCTAATTATAATTATTGCCTTATATATGGTAAATTTTTTACAGAAAAAGAAATTGAAATTATAATAAATTTCAGCAAGAAAAAAAATCTTAAAATTGTATCTGTTGGATATTATAATAAATGGGCAAATCTAAATTTTGTAGATTCAAATCCATCAGATTTTTTAAATTTTTTCAATTACTCCGATTATATTTTTACATCGATGTTTCATGGAGTTTTGTTTAGCGTAAAATATAACAAAAACTTTTTGTTTACAAACGACCCTTATAGAAAAAATAAGTTAGATTATTTTATAAAATTATTTAATATTGAGGATAGGCTTTTTAGTAATAATACTAATATTGAAGATACGATCAACTATTCTGAAATTAATTTAGAATTAAATAAACAAAAAAAATTATCAAAAGAATTCATAAACAAAAGTTTTAAATATTTTTTAAATAATGAAAATTAATACAAGCTTTATATATTTTTTTATATTTATCTTTCTTTACATTGCTTCTTTTTTTTTAAAGTTAGATATTGCAGGTGGCTCATTTCCTGATTTGAAGACTCACTGGACTTATATTCAAAAATTAAGTTCAGTAGGTTTAATAAATATTTTTGATATTGAAACAGGGGAAAAAAGTGCAAATGGTATAGATAGTAAATTATTAAATTTTCCTTTACATCACATAATTTTTTCACAAATTTTTTTTATAAATAAAAATTTAAATGCATATTTAAATTTAATTTTTATTATATCATTTTTAGTACCATTATTATTTTATATCTGTTGTGCAAAAAGATTTGTTGAAATAGAAAAAAAAAAATTATTAGTTTTTTCTTCAATTATATTTATATTACCAAATTTTCAATCTTCTGGAATTTGGGGAAATAACCATAACACAGCGATAATTTTTTTTTTAATTTCCATATTTTATTTAATTAAAATTGAAAATAGCACATTGAAAAAAAACAAAGATATTTTTTTTACTTATTTATTTCTATTTCTATCCATGTATACAAAACAATATTATGTTATTTTTTTTCCAATAGTTTTTTTAAAGATATTTTTAAAATATAAATTTGATGTAATATTTATTACTTTAATAAGTTGTATAATATTATCAATACCAGGAATTATATTTTTATATAACAATTTAGGTCTTTTTAATAATTTAATTTTTACAGCCACTAATTTTTCATCTTCTATAATTGTAGTCGCTTCTATAATAAGTTTTTATCTAATCCCATTTTTATATGTAGAAATTCAAAATAATAAATTTTATTTTAAAAATTTAGTTAGTAATAAAAAATTCATTATTTATTTTATAATTTTTTTTATTTTTATAATATTTGCATCATTTAATTTTATTTATCACAAACAGATTGGTGGTGGAGCATTTATTAAATTGAATAATTTATTTTTTAATGATTATTTTTATTTTATAATTTTATCTACTTTTTTATCTTCAATTTTAATATATTTTTCTACTAAAAATAATACCGATATTTTTTTAACAACAATCTTGCTCATATCTTTTTCATCTGGTTACTTTATTTTCCAAAAATATTTTGAGCCAACATATTTTATTGTTTTTGCTCTTTTGTATGATAAAAAAATGCTTACAAATTTAATAAAAAATAACTTAAGCCCTTTATACTCTTATTTTTTTATATATTGGATTTTGTATTTTATTTATAGACAAAAAGATAAACTTTTAACATTAATTTAAATATTAAAATTTTAAAATAATTTATTATGATTGATAATATTAAGCGGGTATTAAAAATTTTAGACGTAAAAGAAATTAGAACTTTATTTGTTATTCTTTTTCTAACAATTATTGTTACAGTTTTAGAGATGATAAGCTTAGGAACAATACCTGTCTATGTTACTTTTATTTTAGATTCTGAAAAATTAATAAATTTTATTTCAAAATATACTTTTTTTGACTTTATCCATCAATATTCTGAAACTTATATTTTACTTATTCTATCAATCTCTCTAGTTGCCATTTTTATTTTTAAAAACTTATTTCTTGCATTTTTTTATTATTTTAATGGAATTTTTTTGAGAAGAATTAATACTAGAATTGCTAGAAAAATGTATAATAATTATCTTTATTCTAACTATTTATTTTATATTTCAAAAACATCTGCTGAAATTACAAGAAATGTTGCTGAAGTTGCAAGATTTGTGGGTCTAATAGGGCACTATATTAGATTAATTTTGGAATTATTAATCCTAACTTTTATAATTTTAGTTACAATTAAAATAGACCCAATAATAACTTTAATCACATTTATTATTTTTGGTTTTTTTACTCTTATTTATTTGGCCTTTATTAAAAGTTGGCTTTCAAAAGCAGGAAAAGATATGCAAAAATTTACAAAAAATCAAATTAATATTTTAAATCAAACATATTCAGCAATTAAGGAGATAAAAATAAATTTAAAAGAAAAATATTTATATGACTTATTTTCAAAAAATATTTTTAGGATTAATAAAATTATTTTATTTACAGATATTTTTAGAAGACTTCCAAGATTAATTTTAGAAATAGTAGCAATTATTTTTGTTGTATCTATATCAATTTATTTTATATTTTATAAATCTTCAAATACAGAGCTTATCTCAATTTTATCTTATATAGCCGTTGCATCCATAAGGTTAGTACCTGCATTTACAAGCATTACTTCAGCCACATCATCAATTAAATATATGGAGCCATCAATAAACATAATTGAATCTGAAACTAAACTAGTAACTAATTTAGATAAAGAAACTATAAAAAATTTAGAAAGTTTGAATTTGAAAAAACAAAATAATGATGAGAAAAAAAATACTTCTATAGAAAAAATATCTATTAAAAATTTAGAATATAGCTACACAAATCAAAATAACTTGATAAATAATTTAAATTTTGAAATAAATAAAAATCAAAAAATTGGTATTATTGGTGAGTCGGGAATGGGTAAAACAACATTCCTAAATTTATTACTTGGCTTAATTGTTTCAAAAAAAGGAACTATTAAATATAATAATTTTGATATTTTATCGGATAAATTTTTTTTGTATAATTTTATTGGTTATGTTCCGCAGGATACAGTTTTATTTAATGATACTATAAAAAATAATATTACTTTTGGAGAAGACAAAGTAGATAATTTAAAGTTAAACAAAGTTTTTGAAATGACTAAATTATCTGATTTTATTAATGATTTGCCAGAAGGAGTAGAAACTTCGTTGGGAGAAAGGGGTATTAATATATCTGGAGGACAAAGACAGAGAATTGGACTAGCTCGAGCATTATATAAAGACCCACAGGTACTTTTTTTAGATGAAGCAACTTCATCTCTTGACTTGGACAATGAAAGAGAGATATTAAAAAATATATTTAATTATTGTAATAATAAGATTTTAATTTTAATTTCTCATAGAAAAGAAACATTAAAAAGTTGTGACTATATTGTAAAACTTGAAAATGGAATATTTACAAAAATATCTAATAATGATTAAGAAATTTCTTATAAAGATTTTATGGTTTTTTGGAAGGCACACAAGAATTCATTTAATAAATAGAGCTTTAACAGAATTAAATTATAACAATATTTTAAATTCAAAAAAATATTCAGACGATAAAAATTTAATTAATTTTGGTTTTAAGGTTTATTCCCAAGCTGATGAAGATGGGATAATTGAGGAAATTTTTAATAGAATTGGGGTTTCTAATAAAAAATTTATTGAATTTGGAGTCCAGGATGGGACTGAGTGTAATACAACTTATCTTTTAAAAAGTGGATGGAGTGGTATTTGGGTTGATATGTCTACAAATGAAAATAAATTAAAATTAGAGTTTAAAAATTACTTAAACGAAAAGTTAAAATTTATAAAAAAAAAGCTTACAAAAAATAATGTAAATGAAATACTAAATAATAATATTTCTAATGATGAAGAAATTGATCTTTTGTCTATCGATATAGGAGTCAATAATTATCATATATTAAGTGAAATTAATATTAATCCAAGAGTAATAGTAACAGAGTATAATGCTAAACTAAGAGATAAAATAGAATGGATAGCCGATTACAATGAAGATAAAATTTGGTCAGGAGATGATTATTTTGGAGCATCAATTAATTCATATAAAATTATGCTTGAAAAAAAAGGATATCTTTTAGTTGGATGTAATATTACGGGAGTAAATGCTTTTTTTGTTAAAAAAGATTTAATTGATACAAAATTTATAAATAATTATTCTTCTAGCTTTCATTATGAGCCACTAAGGATATGGCTATTAAAAAAGTTTGAAAATGAACAAAAAATAAAAATTTAATATTTATAATATATTCTTTTAATTGCTTCACAATATTTTGAAAACCTAATATTAGATACTGGAATTAAATTATCTTTAGATAGCGAATTTTCAATTTTATGTTCACAAACATTTCTTGGTTCTTTTATTTTTTTTGTAAAAATAAAACTTTCTAATTTTTTTTTCCAATCTGCTTTTTCATAAAAAATATTTTCATCTAGCGTTAATCTTCCATATTCTTTTGAAAAAAAATATCTTCTTTCATATGAAACCTTTACTTTCGGCAATAGTTTCTTTAATAAAATATTTTTTTTAATAATCTCAATTTTTTTGTTATTTTCATGATTTTTATAATTAAATTTTGATGTATATTTAATCTTAGAGTATGCATTAGATGTTTTAACTTCTAAATTTATATTTTTCATATCTAGATTATTTCCATAATATCTAAATCTAATTTTATCTTTTGATGCTATACCTTCTTCACTATAATCAAATAGCTTTAGATTATCATAATCAAAATATATAGAATTAATTTTTCTTTTTTTGTAAATTTCTTCAAATTTATTTGCAAATATAAATTTTAACATTTTATTATAGGAATCTCTTCCACTAATTATATATTTGTTTTCAATTCTTTTCATATACCAATGTTTTTTTCATTTTAGAATTTTCACTTATTAAAGAATTTTCAATACAATCATTATTAATATTTTCATAAATTAATTTCCCATGGCCGAATTCTGGTTTTTTATTGTATAAACTTAAACAAGTATTGTTTTTCTCATTTTTTATAATTGATTTAATTTTTACGATAGATGAGTCTTTAATTGCTATTCCTATATTATTATTAAATATTTCTACATTATGTATAAATACTCTTGAATTTTCTCCTACACTTATACCTTTATCTCCACAGTCTTTTGCAATTATATTATCAAAACTATAATCTCCAAAGGATAGATCTAAACAGTCACCCTTAGCTTTATTTGCAATAATATTATCAACTTTTACTTTTGAAAAGTCCATATCAATACCATCAGATAATGCTCCATTAATGATAACATTATTCAATTCAATGTTTGAATTTATAATATTAATTCCATCTTCACATGAAGACTGATTTATTGTAATTTTTTTTATTTTTGCTATTGCGTTATAAAAATTTATACATCCAGTTATATTATAACTTTGCATTTTAGTATTTTTATCTAATTTAGAATTTTCTTCAGTATAAATTATATTTTCAATAATTGGTAATTCGCCAATAAAGAATACTGTTGAATCCCCTGCATTTTTAGAAATGAAGCTAATTTCATTTATTTTTTCATTTTTTGATGCGTATAAAAAATATATTTGATTATTTTTTAATAATATATTGTTAGAATTGTTAGAAATATCTAAAAATTTTCTTTCTGCTTCTGGCATTAACTTTTTATTAATAAATGTTGGAAAAATTTGAATTTCCTTATTATATTTAGGGGTATAATATATTTTATTTTTTAAAAGTTTTACAAACTTTGTTTCATTAATCTGATTGCAATGACTATCTTCACTAATGGTTATAGATTTATTATTATTGGAAACTAAATCAATATTTTTGTAAAGTTTATTATGAGTTTTGTAACATTCAAAATACTTATTATCTTCTATATAATAATAAATTAATGGATATTTTGGATTTAGTAATGAAAAATTATCAACATTTTTTTTTATTAATATATTTTTTTTATTAACTTTTTCTTCATTTGCTAAAGCAATTTTTTTAAAATTTAAAAAATTGGAATATAGAATAGACCAATATTTTTCAAATTGATCATTTTTTAAAGTTTGTTTATTATAATTTTTTTTTATTAATTTTTTAAAAGATTCACTTTCTATTTTTCTTTCAAAAAAAATTAAATTGTATTTATTAAAAAAATTAGTATTAGAAGTTATTCTTTGTTCTTCACAAAAATTATCATTTTTTTCAAATGCCATGCCATCATAATAAATAGGCAAATATTTTTGATAAATTCCATCAAAATAAAATTTTCTATTATGATCTATAAGACCATGACAAGCATTTAGAATTGATAGTGCAACTTCAAAAAGTGTATTTTCTTTAGATGAAAAATTTTTAACCTTTGAAGATTTTGTTAAAGCTGATAATATTAAATATAATTTATTTGGATTTATATTTTCCTTATCGGGATTTTCAATAAAAGTCTCGTTATCAAGTTTATATATTTTAGCATATTTAACATCATCTAAATTATGTCCGAGTCTAACAGAATTCCATCTATGTCTTTCATCATATTCTATTATTGGTCCTTCTCTAAAGTTGGATCTTTCTAGGAAGTTTTTATTTATTTTTTCTTGTAGTAAATAATTTTCAGGGTAATTGTCATTTATTTTTAATGTAATTTCTTTAGTATATGGGGCTAAAAAACCCATATTTTGTAAAAGTATCGTAGAAAATATTTCTGCATTATAATTTCTTGTAACTGGTTTAAATAAGATAAACTCTTTTAATTGATAAAAATAATTTTTCTTTGTTTTTACTCTTAATGAGCTATAAGGAAAAGAAATATGATCATTCCAGTCACCATGAATCTTTACTTTAACTTTATTTGTTGAATTATTATCTAATATTATTTCTGAACTTACCCATCTTTTCTTTGTAGAGTTTATAACTTTTGAGTTCAAATTTTCTTTTTGACTCGTTAGTTTAATTTGCTTTAAATACCTTATATAATTTTTACCAACGATATTTAAGCTGATTTCATTTGGAATTTTAATATCATATTTATAATCTGCAAATTGTAAAATTTCTTTTTCTGCGGAGAATAATTGATTAAAGAAAAAGAACTTAATTAATATTGCAATAATAAATAATACATTTTTCATGATTAAAATATCAGGTTGTCCAAATATATTTCATTATCCGATTTAGTATATATTTCATCTGTTAGGTCAAAATATTTTATATTATTTTTGTCTAATTTCTTAAACAAAAAATTTTTAATTTCTTCATTTTTGCCTACGTTGTCTAATTCACCTTCTCTAGGCATAAAAAAAAATATAAACTCAACATTATTTCTTTTTAGCATAGTATTTGTTTTATTTAAAATCTCAGCCAATTCATCTATTTCATTGTAATTAAACTTTTTTATAATATTTGAATTTGTATAATTTTTATTTTTGATCTTTATTAAATTTCTAGTTTGATAAAGAAAAATTATATTTCTTAATTCTTTTTTCAAGATTGAATAATCAAATTTTTTCAGATGCTTTCTAACTTCTAAATTTTTTTTATTTGAGCTAAATTTACTCAAATTTTTTCTATACGAACTATTTTGAAAATAATTATTTAATTTTTCATTTTCTAAATTATTTAAATCACTTAAATCTGATCCTTCAAAATGAAGCCAAAGTGCTTTTTTAGCATTAATATTATCAAAATACTCATTCAACAAAGCATATTGATGTATTGGACCAGACGAAATAGAACCAATATCTAAATTATTTTTAGATTTTAATAAAAATTTTTTTGAATTACTTAAATTAAAATCATTACAGTTTATTTCACTGTATGTTTTTAAAATTAAATTTTCATTTAACTTCTTCCAATTATCATTTTCATTTAAAAATCCAAATTTATCAAAATTTGTTGATAAAGTTTTATTCTTATCACAATAGACTTTTATACTAGTATCCTGAAAAGTAGTGAGATGTATTTGATCTTTTTTAATAAAGTCTTTTATGAAATTGTGTGAAATTAAATTTTTATCTATAAATTTTTTTTTTAAATATTCAAAATTCTTAGTTTTGCTAAATAAATATATCTCAAAAATATATAAAAAAGATATTAAGATTATAAATGTTATAATTTTATAATAATTCTTTTTAATATATTTCATTTTCATTATTTACATTCCCTATAACTGCAGGGTAAATTTCAATATTTTCATCTGGATAAAAAAATATTAAGTTTCCTAAAAGTATTGATTTAGCCACATTAAAATTAATTTTTTTACATTGATCAAAATTTTTTCTATTTATTATTTGTTTACGTTTATTTATTAGATAAATATTTTCATTATTATTTGGCCATTTTATACAAAGATAAAATTTATTATTTTTTGAGTATGAATAAACAAAAGGGTAAAAAAAATTAATTTTTTCGAGCTTCTTTGTTAATTTTATTTTATTAGAATTTGTTAATACCTTTGTTTCAGTTTTTATTTTAAAATTATTAAATTTATTAACAAAAATATTCCAAAAATAATCAAAGTTATCAAATTTATTATTTGTTTTTTTAGAATAATTTTTTTTTAATTTTTTTTTATAATCTTGATTTTGAATTTTGTTTTCTATTTCTAGAATTAATTTTTTTTTATATTCAGGTTTTATTATATATCTAGATTGATCACAAAAATAACTATCATTATAGTTTTCAAAAAACATTCCATCATAATAAATATGGTAAAATTGGGTTGATTGTTCATCAAAGTAAAATATTGGATCATTTCCTGTTAAACCATGGCACCCATTTAAAATTGATAACAAGGTCTGGAATTTATAATTATAATAATTATCAAAATACTTTTTATAATTTACTAAACCAATTGATTTATAAGCTATTAAAGCACTATTGGAATTTTTTACAAATTCATCGTTTAAATTTTCATGAATTTCTAAAAAATTAATTTTTTCTGACTTTTTATTTTCTTTTTCATAAATTTTTTCTTCTTTATCTGAAAACCTTATAATTGGTCCATTTTTTAAATTATTTCTTTTTAAAAGCTTATCATCTATTTTTTCTTGCATTATAAAAGTTTCAGGTTTTGTTTTATTGATTTGAAAATTTATATATTTTGTATTAGGAGTAATTATATTAAAACTCTCCAAAAAAACTGTACCAAATATTTCTGCTTCATAATTTCTTGTATTTGGTCTTAATAAATTTAATTTATCATATTTATTAAATGAATTTTTTATATTTAAAGAACTATATGGAATT
>MDSW01075724.1_pt1 | contig 13705 bp, 14 predicted proteins | sample 811171 | NCBI WGS metagenome assembly MDSW01 (sample SAMN05326641, study PRJNA326480) | marine metagenome | isolation source: seawater | place: Atlantic Ocean: North West | collected 2012 | reverse complement strand
TCTTCTAAAAGATTTATTAATATTGTTTATAATTATGATTTTATATCTTCAATTTCTAATAACAAAGAAATTAAACTAATAAATAATATTATAAACTTTCATATAAAAAGAATAAATTTTGAATTAAAAAGAAAGAAGATAGAAGTTATTTCTTCTTATGAAATTTTATCCTTAGTTCTAATAGAATATTTAAAAAATAATTTAAATAGTAACACAACATCTAAAATCAGAGATGTAATTAATTTACATATAGACGAAAATTCAATGCATAAAAGCTATAATATTTTAGAGCATGCTAAATTTCTTAACAACATAATCGAAATAAAAAATATTTTTTTGTTTGTTGATTTTGCAATACCTCAATTTATAAATAATACCATTCTTGCCATGACATCCTTACTTAAAACCTACAAACATGAGGATTTAACATTACCTTTATTTAATGGTTGTAATAATAATCATAATAAAGCAGTACAAAGCATATATGAAAAAGAAGAGTTTCTAAAAACTAAAATTTTAACAAACATAAATAATGGAATAGCAATTTATAAAGACTCAAATAAAACTCTTTTTTTTGATGTAATACAACCAACAAAATCTGAATTACATAAAGATTTAAATTCGGGCACTTTGGCTATTGAAATCAGTGCTAATAATGAAAAAATTATAACAAATTGTGGAGGTTCAGAAAGTACTGGAAAAAACCCAGGTTACTTAAAGTATAGTGCTGCACATTCTACAATTATAATTAATAATACCAACATTAGTGAAATAAAAGAAAGAGAAATTAACAAATTCTTTCCAAAAAAGGTTCTATTTGAATCTAAAGATGAAGATGGTCAGATAATATTATCAGGAACACATAATGGATATCTAAAAAATTACAGAAAAATATGTAAAAGGGAACTATTTATAAATAAAAAAAAGGATTTATTTATTGGTGAAGACACAATAATTTCAGCTAAATCAAAAATCGACAAAACCGTTTATCATATCAGATTTCATTTAATGCCAGAGATATCAACAACTGTTACTGAAAGTAAAAAAAATATTATAATAAGAACTAAAAAAAACAATATATGGATGTTTAAATCAAATAAAGAAATTATGATTGAAAAAAGTATATTTGTTAAAAATGATATGGCAGTAGAAACATCCCAGATAGTAATAAATGGTATTACATCATCTTTAAAAAATAAAATAATATGGTCTCTAGAAAAAGTTTAAATAGGAATGCTCTTATATCTGTCTACGACAAGACATCATTAAAAGAGATTTGCTCAACACTTACTAAGTTCAATATTGGAATTATTTCAACTGGAGCAACTTCAAAAAAAATTAAATCGTTAGGTTTTAATTGTAAAGAAATTTCAAATTTAACAAAGTTTAAGGAAATTCTTGACGGTAGGGTTAAAACTTTAGATTCAAAAATTCATTCTTCAATTTTATTTAAAAGAAATAACATCACCCATACAAAAGCTTTTAAAAAATTAAATTTTCCAAAAATAGATTTTGTGATTGTAAATTTTTACCCATTTTCAAAAATTTCAGATAAGGAAAGTGCTGCTACAAAAATTGAAATGATAGATATTGGCGGCCCTTCAATAATTCGTTCAGCTAGTAAAAACTATGAATATGTTACTACAATTAGCAAAAAAAAATATTATAAATCTCTAATCAAGGAATTAGAGAATAATAATGGCAAAACAACTCTGACATTTAGAAAAAAAATGGCCAAATTGAATTTTAAACTAACAAGTGAATATGATTTATTAATTTACAACTGGTTTAACAAAAATAATAAAAAAATAGATAAAAAAATTAATCTTAAATATGGAGAAAACCCAAACCAAAAAGCTTATTTTATTAATAGTTCTAATTCAAATATCTTAAATTCTCAAGTTAGTGGAAAAAATATAGGCTATAATAATATTTTAGATATTAGTGATGGGTTAAATTGTTTAAATGAATTTTCAGAACCTACATGTGTTATTGTAAAACATAACAATCCATGTTGTGTCTCATCGGCAGATAATATTGAAAAAGCATATTTAAAAGCTTTACAGTCAGATCCTATAAGTGCTTTTGGTGGTGTTGTATTGTTTAATAAAAAAATTGATGAAAAGTTATCAAAAACAATAAATCGTAATTTTTTTGAGGTGATAGTAGCGCCAAAATTTGACAATAAAGCACTTTTAAATTTAAAATCTAAAAAGAATTTAATAATAATTAATTCACGTAATTTAAAGAATAATAAAAAAATAGAATTCAAATCAGTAATTTCAGGAACACTATTTCAAGAATCAAATTCTTATAAAAATATAAAATTAAAAACCAAGTTAGTTACTAAAAAAAAATGTTCAAAAAAAATAATGGATGACTTACTTTTTGCTTTTAAGGTTGCTAAGCATGTAAAATCCAATGCTATAGTATTAGTTAACAATAAACAGACGCTTGGTATTGGTGCAGGACAAATGAGCAGAATAGACTCTACTAAAATTGCAATATTAAAGTATAAAAATTTTTTTAAAAATAAAACATTTGTTTGTGCATCTGATGCTTTTTTTCCATTTACAGATAACATAAGATTACTTTTTAAATTAAATTGCAAAGGAATTATTCAACCAAGTGGCTCAAAAAATGATCAAAAGATTATCGAATATGCGGATAAAAATAATGCTTCTTTATATTTTGTTAAAAATAGAGCTTTTAAACACTAACAGACAATGAAAATAAACTATATTAATATTCTATTAAAAATGTTTCCTGATATTGCAAGTGGAAGAAAAAATTTTAAAGATTTTGAAAGAAGAATTAAAAAAAACTTGGCTTTAACTATACAGTATAACAAAAATAATAAAAATAAATCTTGTAAATAATTTTATATAATTTTTAATTACTTTATATTAATAACAACATATGCATTTATTTTTTTCAACTCCTATATGGTCTTCAAAAATTGATAACTATGAAAAAGTAAATAATGAAATGCTAAATTATATTAATGATCTGAGAAAAGATGACCCGGATGGAGTAATCAGGAGTAATTTTAAAGGCTGGCACTCTAAAGATTTCGATTTAAAAAATAAACATTCTAAAAATTTTATAGAGTCGATTAAAAAAAATATTAATATAGCGCTAAATGATATGAATTGGGATTTAGATAAACAGTCCGTTAAAATTAATAACTTATGGGCTATAGTAAATGAGCAAGGTGCATGGAATCAAAAACACCATCATAGTAATAGTGATTTAAGTGCTGCCTATTATGTTAGTGCCTATGAAAATTGTGGTGACATTGTATTTTATGATCCAAGACCAGGTCCGGTTTATAAACATCCAATCGCTAAAACTCCAAATATTCTTAATGCCTCTGTTAATTCTATTAAGCCTGAAGAGGGGATGTTAGTTTTATTTCCAAGCTATCTAGAGCATTCAGTAAACCCAAATTTATCAAACAAAAAAAGAATAGTAATAAGCTTTAATATTAATCTAGAGAGATAATTGATATGGGTGTTGGAGATGCTCTTATGGCAAGTGGGGAAGTAAGAGTGCTTAGGAAAAAAAATCCTCATCTTAAATTTATAATTGGCGATGGAATAAGATATTATTGGAATGAAGTTTTTGATCATAATCCATATATAATTAAAGGTTCCGAAATTAATAATCATAAAGAAGTGTTATGGATAAATAATTATGAAGGAAATCGACCATATAGGAATTATGGGAAAGACCTTCCAATAGATAATTATAATTGGAAAAAAAAATTTAAACCAAAAAAAGGAGAATTTTTTTTTTCAAAAGAAGAATCAGAACTTGCTAGTCAAATAATAATGAATGTAAAAAAAAAGATAGGCAAAAAAAAACTTATTTTTATTGAGCCTCATGTTAAAAAAAGAAGGGGTTATGAGAATAGAGATTGGGGATTTGAAAAATGGCAAAAAATTGTAAATGATCTAAACAAAATTTACGAATTCATACAAATAACGTATGGGAATAATAAAGCAATTACAGGAGCTATAAATGTTCATGGTTTAAATTTTAGAGTAAGTAGCGCCATATTATCAAAATGTGATTTATTTATTGGGGGTGAGGGTGGAATGCATCATGCTGCAGCTGCTACAAATAAACAAGCTGTGGTTATTTTTGGCGGTCATATAAGTCCTCAAATCACAGGTTATAACTTTCATAAAAATCTTTATGCAGATATAGAAAAATCCCCTTGCGGTGAAAAAAATCCATGTAAACATTGTGAAAAAAGTATGAGCTTAATTACTCCTAAAATGGTTATGGAGGGCATTGAAGAGATTTTAAGTTAATAGTTTTACTAAACGTTAATTTTTAATTTTTTTGTAATTGTATCATAGTTTAATATATCTTCAAATTTAAAATTATTTTTTCTTAAATAATCTATTTTGTTTCTAAATTTAAGGTTTAGGGTTTTTAGATTTTCAAAATTTTCAAAATTATTTTGATAATTTATATTATTTTTTTTAATTGTAGATTTTTCAAACAGTTTTTCATTTAATTCATTTAAAGGTATTTTTAAGAAATCTGATATTTGATCTGTATTTTTTTTTATTTCTTCATACTCTATGTTTAAGTAATTATTTTGATTTTTCAAAGAAAGTGAAAGAGTATCGTTAATAAATAAATTTAAAAGATAACTGTTTGCCTCTTTAAAGTCTATTTTTTTATTATTTGTTTTTGATAGCTCATGCATTTTTTTATATTCTTTTTGTTTGTTATATATTGTTTTATCAATAATTCTTTTATGCTCTATATATCTGGGGTCTACCAAATGAACAACTTTGCCAACAAGCTTCGATTTTAAAATATCGATATAATCTCTGGTTATATGTATTATTTTATAGCCAGTGAATTTATTTAAGAATTTATTGTAATTGTTAAATGGTAAATTTTTGTAAAAATCGTATACAAACTTAGAACCATATATTTTATTCATATCGATATTGGAAAATCTATTAAAAATATTATCGAGATTGTTTTCATCTAAAAATAAATGGTAGGGGGATGCTTTGCTTAATAATAGCTCTTTTGACCACTTAATCTCATAGTCTGTTTCAACCATTTTACAGTTACCAAGAGATGTAATAAACCACGTACTACCGCACCTTTGGTTTGATAAAAGTATAAAGTTTTTATTATTCATTAATAGGTGTTACACTTATGATAAAAACATATTTATGTACATTTCATAATTTTATTATATTTTTACAAAAAATAAAATGCTCATTAGTCATAAGTACAAATTTATATTTATAAAAACAAAAAAAACAGCTGGGACCTCCATTGAAATCGAGTTAGGTAAAAATATGGGTGACAATGATGTTATAACACCAATTAAGCCTAATTTTGAAGGACATCTGCCAAGAAATTTCATATATGAAGGTTATAATTTATTTAACCACATATCAGCACAAAGTTTGAAAAAAATATTACCTAAAAATATATTCGAAAATTATTACAAGTTTTGTGTTGAAAGAGAACCTGTAGACAAATGCATAAGTGATTATTCTATGTTAAAAAATAGCCCCTATCACAATCATAACACCAAGTTTTTAAAATGGAATGAATATATTAATGCTAGAAGTTTTCCTGTAGATGTTGATAAATATACTGATGAAAAAAATAAATTATTTGTAGATAAAATTATTAAATATGAAAACCTAAATGATGAAATGTATGAAATTTCACAAAGGCTTAATATTCCTTTTAGTGGAATTAAGGTTAGGGCTAAATCTGGATTTAGAGAAAATATTACAGTAACTAGGGAACAAAAAGAAATAATTTACGAAGCATTCAAACAATCAAACAAATACACATTATATAAAAATATTTAAAAATTTTTTTATTTAGTGTTTGAGACCATCTAATAAATTTAGAGTTTTTTTAATACTATTTTTTAAATTGCCTTTAAATTTAAAACCTTTTTCAATAATTTTTTTATTTAATACTTCATAAGATAGCTGGTTCATTATTTTATTTTTAACATATGAAATTTGTATATTTTTTATGTTCTTTTTTATTTCTTTTATTATATCTTTTACAGAATGGTTGTTTGTTAATATATTGTATATTTCATTATCAAATAAATTTTTTTTAATTATAAAACAAATAGATCTTGAAGCATCAGCAAGATCTAGATATGGACGTTTTTGGTTTAATGCAGTTTTCCATACAGATAAAGGCTCACCCCTTGAGGCCTGCCAACAAAATTTATTTACGGCTGTATGAAATCTCATACCCCTTGAAACACCATAAATAGTTCCAAATCTTAGGATTACATAATTTAGATTTTTTTCTTTGCCTAATTTTTTTAAGAGTGCTTCTTCTTTTAATTTAGTGCTTGCGTATGGGCTTTGTGGTTTTAAATCTATCCTTGAGCAATTTTCATCAACTGTTTTTTTCTGAGTTCCATAAACACTTGTGCTTGAAATCAATATCATTTTTGATTTATTTTTTATACACGCATTTGCAACATTTTTTGTCGATAAAAAATTATTTTTTTCAACAATTTTTTTGTTATTCAAACTCCAATTAGCGTCAGTTATTGCGGCAAGGTGAATAACAACATCTGCATTTTTAAATTTATCATTTAAGTTTAAGCTGTTTATATCTGAGTCATAAAACTTAAATTTATTTTTTTTTGGCAAATTAAATAAAGAAAAATACCTTTGGGTCATTAAACTATCTATTAAAATTATTTCTGAAGTTTTAAAATTAGAAGCAATTTTTCTTATTAGATCAGAGCCTATATGTCCAAGAGCTCCTGTTACAATAATTTTCATTTATTTATTTTTTAATAATATTTAAATATTCGCTATAGTCTCTGATATAGTCTTCTTCTTTATACAAATGACTACAGATAACAGTTAATATGCTGTTGTCCATTAAGTAATTTTGCGTCGACCAAATCATTGGTTGAATTAAAAGACCATAATTTGCGCTATCAAGTATATATGTTTTAACTTCTATTCCGTTATTACATTCTACCTCAACCTTTCCATTATTACATATTAATAATTGAGAACATTCTTTGTGAGCATGTTTTCCTCTTTGGCTGCCAGTATTGGCATGAACATGAAACACTCTACTAATCTTAAATGGACAATTTGTTGTATTTTCTTCAGTGATTGTTAGCACCCCATTGTTTTCTGAAATTTTATTAAGTTCTATTAGCTGTATATTCATTAAGTTTATTTTATATAACTATTTAAGGATTTAATTATGCCTTGTTTTATTGATGTTTTTGGTTTCCATCTGGTCGAAGATTTGAAAAGTAAGTTAGTACATTTAAAATTTCTTTTTCCAATTATATGTGATTTTTTTGGCCATTTTTTATTTTTTATTATAATTTTTTTAGCAGTTTTTTGATTAATTGTTAATGCAACTATTTTAAAAAAATCTTTAAAAGTATAGCTTTTTCCATAACCTATATTGAAAACTGTAGATGGTAAATTTTTTACGATAATCGCATGTGCAATAGAAGTAACAACATCATTAATAAAAATAAAATCTCTTAGATAGTTTCCGCCATCATATAAATAAATATTTTTCTTTTCTAGAGCAGATTTAATCATTGTGTTTATAACCCCTCTTTCATTAGATTTTTGTTTTGATTTACTTGGCCCATAAACATTAGAAAATCTCAATGAGATTGCTATAATAAGACCCTCATTATGTGCTTTTTTTAACAAATTTTCTACAGTAAGTTTGTTGATATCATAATTCGTATACGGATTAGGAGGTGATTTTTCATCATTAATAATGTTTTTATTTGAAAGGCCATATAAAGTTGCTGTAGAGGAAAAAATAAACTTTATTTTCTTTTTTAATATCTTTGAAGCTTGAATCATTTTTAAAATTGGGGTTATTGATTCTGTTAAGCTTTTTTGAGAATTTATTTCAGCATATTCAATGCTATTATTCCAAGATAGGTGAACTACCACATCTACTAATTTTATTATCTTTAGCCAATCAGGAGTTTTTTTAATATTCACTGGCAAAAAAGTAATATTGTTTTCTATATATTTTTTATTTTTTTTTCTAGAAACAAGAAAAGTTTTACAATTAAGTTTTTTTAAAAAAATAACTAATTCTGAGCCTATGTAACCATTACCTCCGGTTATAAAAACTTTTTTTTTACTAAGTTGTGTATTTAAGGAATTCATAAATAATTAATTTCAATTAAAGATCCCTTAAAAATGGGAACTCCTTATCTCTTTTTTTTATTATTGGTTTTTTTACAGGCCAATTGATATTTACATCAGGATCTTTATAGTTAAGACCAGACTCATTTATTGGATTATAAATTTCTGTAACCTTATAGTGTAAATCAGCGAAATCACTTATTACACAATAACCATGTGCAAAACCCTCTGACATATATATTTGCCTCAAGCCTTTATCACTAAGATAGGTCCCAAACCATTTTCCATAAGTTTTTGATTTTTTTCTTATATCAACTACAACATCATATATTTTTCCTCTAATTACTGTAACCAACTGACATTGAGGTTTGTTTATTTGAAAATGAAGACCCCTTAAGGTGTGTTTTTTTGATCGTGAATGATTTTCTTGAACAAATTTAACATTAATTTTTTCTTTCTTATAAATATCTGATCTAAATGTTTCTAAAAAAAATCCTCGCTTGTCTTTGAAGACTTGGTTTTCTAACAGGTAAAGGCCAGATAATTTAGTTTTAATAAATTTCATTTTTAAGTTAAGTTATTTAAAAGATAACAAATTTTCTTTAACTGTTCTAGTTTGATTTCAGGGTAAATTGGAAGTGATATAATTTGTTTAGAAATTTTTTCAGTAATTTCTAAATTCTTTATATTTGCTTTTGTTTTTTTATAAAATCCTTGTTTATGAATTGGGATCGGATAATGTATACCTGTAGTTATATTATTTTGTTTAAGTTTTTTAATTATTTTATTCCTTATATTTGTTTTAATTACATATAGATGAAAAACAGATTTGCAGCCAACTCTAGTTTTAGGAAGTATAATTTTTGGATTTTTAATGTTGTTATTATAAAACTTAGCAACTTTAATTCTTTTCAAATTATCCTTTTCTAATGATTTTAGCTGAACCATTAATATGGCTGCTTGAATCTCATCAAGCCTAGAATTTCTTCCATAAAATAGAGAATTTCTGTTCTTCCAGCCATACTCTCTTAGCTTTTTAATTTTGCTAGCTAAGTTTTTTTTGTTAGTTGTAATTATTCCTGCATCACCAATTGCGCCTAAATTTTTTGTTGGATAACAACTAAAACAACCTACATCACCTATAGAACCTAATTTTTTTTTTCCAAACATAGCTCCATGAGCTTGTGATGCATCTTCAATCAAATAAATTTTTTTTGAGCTACATAATTTTTTTAACTTTAAAATATCTGCGGAATTACCATACAAGTGTACTGCTATTATTGCTTTAGTTTTTCTGGTTATTGCTTTTTTAACCTGCATAGGATCTATTGTGTAATATATCTTTTCAATATCTACAAAAACAGGTTTAGCACCTATTGCCTCAATGGCAAAGACAGTACCTATAGCTGTATGAGAAACTGTTATTACCTCATCTCCTGCCTTTATTCCAAGTGCTCTTAAAGATAATTCAATAGCGTCAGTTCCGTTGGCAACGCCAATTGCATAATTTGTTCCAATATATTTTGAAAATTTTGACTCAAGTTTTCTTGCTTCTTTTCCCAGAATATAGCTATCACTATTAATTACTTTAGAAATAGCACTTAGAATATCTTTCTGATTTTTTTTTATATTTAATTTAGGTGATGTCAGTGGTATCTTCATTTATGGATCTTAACTTTTGGAATATAAGTTATCCATCTTTTATTTTTCATATATCTTTTTTCTTTTTCAAAAATTTCTCGAGCATGATTCCATGCAAATAATAAGACAAAATCTGGATTTGATGATCTAAAATATTTATAATTTTTAATAGGAATATGCTTCCCTGGTGATAGTTTATTTTGTTTTATAGGTGTATTATCAAATATACACTCTACTAAACTTTTATCAATTCCAAAATAGTTCGTTACAGTTGTACTTTTTGATGTAGCACCGTATGCAACAACTTTTTTATTATTTTTTTTCAAATTTTTTAAAAGTGCTATTAAGTTATTTTTTATTTTATTTATTTTATCCTCAAATTTTAAATAGGTTTTAATACTATTCAAACCAAATTCTTTTTCAAAAGTTAAAATTTTACTAACTTTAGACGATGTTTTATGTTTATTTTTTTTTCCAATGTAATAACGCATAGAACCACCATGGGTAGGTAATTTTTTTAAATTAACAAGTTCTAATCCATGCATATTTGCAACAAATTTAATAGAATGCGCTGAAAATAAAAAAACATGTTCGTCATATATTTGATCAAATGAGGTTTTTTTAATAACATCCCCTATGTATGGATCTTCGAATATAAATAATCCCTGATCATTAAGTAATTTTTTTACGCCTTTGAAAATTGAATGAATATAGGGAATGTGACACATTACATTAGCGCTAAGTATTAAATCTGTTTTTTTATATTTTTTTAAAATCTTTGATGCAATTTTTTCATCAAAGAAATCAATAATTACATCTAAATTTTTTGAGATAGCATGCTTAGCAACATTTTTAGATGGCTCTATTCCTAAACAAGGTATGTTTGAATTTTTAAAATTCTGTAAAAGTATTCCATCATTACAGCCAACCTCTAAAACAAAAGAATTTTTATTTAATTTCTTTAACCCTTTAAGCTCTCTATAAAATTTATTGAAATGATCAATCATATAATTTGAGGTGGAAGAAAAAAAAGAATAGTTTTTGTGAAACATTTTTTCTCTTTTTGGTTGTTCAATAAGCTGAACCATTTTACAATTATTACAAAAACCAGTTTGAAGTAAAAATTTATATTCTTTAACAATGTCTTTTTTTAATAAAAAACCATTTGCGATTGGCATTGGTCCAAAATTGATAAAAGGCTTTATAGGTTTTTTACACACAAGACATTTTTTCATAATTTTAATTAAATAATTTTTTTGTACAAAAGGTATTTTAATAGTAGTTATAAATTATAAAATAAAAATCAAAATATATTTTTAATTAATTTATTAATAATTTATAATATAAATATACACGTGAAATCTAAAAAAAATACATTATTGTTTGTTCTTCCCTTCTTTGACAATATAGGGGATTATGTAAGGGCTAAATGCCTGAGAAATTATTGTCCAGCAAATTGGGAATATATTTATCTTAAAGGTAAATATCCTAAGTTTTTAGATTTTTTATTAATAAGATACATATATAGATTTTTTTTTTACTTATTTAATGTTTTCGTATTTTGCTTTAATAAAAAAAATAGCGTAGCATATTTTATAATTCCACAAAACCCTCTTCTAATTTTTATAATTTCTAAAATTATGAAAATAAAAGTAATTTCAGATATTACAGACGCTCAACATCTAGACCTTTTTTTAGGATATAAAAAAACTAAATCTATTATGGATTATTCTAATGCTGTTATTTTTGAGTCTAATGAATATGAAGGATTTTGGGCAAACAAAATAAAAACAGATACATATGTGTGTGAAGACACTGCTCAACATGAATGTATTTATTTGGATTTCAATAAAAGAAAAAAAAAGTTAATTTGGATTGGTTCATTTCATACATCAAATTATCTTTTTAATTATATTGATTATTTTAAATTATTTAAAAATGCCGGTTATAAAATTTGTATTTTAGGAGCAACAAAATTTCTTTCAGAAGAATTAAATAAAAAAGGAGTGCCTCATAATTCAATATATGATTATGATAGAAATTTTATGATTAAAGAAATACTATCATCAAAAATATCATTTATTCCAATGGATAATAGTGAATTATTTAATTTTAGGGGAAGTTTAAAAGCAAAAATATCAATGGCTTATGGAACATTGGTTATTGCTAGTGATAATAAACAACACAGAAGAATAATAGAAAACAAAAAAAACGGTTTTCTATTTAATACTAAAGAAGATTTAAGCCAAATTATCAACCTAATAGAATCTGATAATGTTGCATCAAAAATAGCGATCGAGGGAAACAAAACTGTTGCAAATAATTATACAATGCAAGCTCATTCAAATAAATTAATAGATGTGGCGTCTAAGCTTATTTCATAAAATTTTAAATTTCTCTAGAGTAATCTGTTTCAAGAGGATTGGTTGGTTCAAATTTCACTGTTTTGCTTTTCTTACGTACCTTTTATGAAAATCTAATATGTGTTAAAGTGTTATTAATAATTAAGTCATGATTAACGTTAAATACTATAATCACAAATTTATTATATATTTTAAAGGAAAATTATGAGGAAGGTTATGGGTTGGGTTAAGAACTTAATTGTGATTATGATTGCAACGATTTTAAGCTTTGAAAGTTTTAGTTTTTTTGCAACAAAGCTTGAATTATTTTTAGTAAACGATGCGCCGTCTGTATATGAGTCTGCTTCCAATGAAGATTACCCAGATATAAGATATGGACTCACTGAGCGAGAATCTTGGGGCGCTTGGCATGTTACAAATTCAACATTTAGACACTCTAAAAGTTGTTTTGATATAACTATGTCCTTCAATGAAGTTGGGGCACGGGATGATAGTTTCTCCAACCTTCCTGATTCTTCTTTACTTTTACTAGGTGATTCATTTGCTGAGGGATTTGGAGTTGATAAAAAGGAATCGTCTGAATACATTATTGAGGAGAAACTAGAGGTGCCGATTTTGAATTTCGGCACATCAGGTAGTTTTGGCCCGTTGCAGCAGTTGCTTATTTATCAACAATATAAAAAACTTCCACACCAAGGTTTAATTATTTATGTTCTTCCACATAACGATTTCACAGATAATGATCAAGAGTTTTGGAAAAATATTGACCGGACTCGTTATCGCCCATACTTTAGTTTGGAGAGTAATCCATTGATACCCTATTACTTCACAGAAGCTGTACCACGAGATAACTTTTTAAGCACACAATACTACGGAGCGATTAAGCAGCTAATAAAGGATTATTTTTGGTCATCAAATGCCTTACGTACAGTTTCAATGTTGCTTCAAGGCGATGCTAATTATACTTTAGTCTCTAAAAATAAAGAATCAATCATAAGTTACTTTTACGATGCTTCGAGTAAACAACAATTAAATCTAATATCAGCATATGAAGCAATCTTAGATATTGCGGATAATAAAAATGTTTTATTCGTTATTATTCCAAGCATCAACGATATTGCTCGGTGGAAAAGAGAGACAGATAGAGATCGGTATAAAGTATCCTATTGGTATCGATCCTTTGAAAATTTTCGGAGAAGAACCCAGCAAAAGGTAGAGATTTTAAATCTAATTGAACATCTACCTTCTAGAACAGACGAGTTGTTTTTTGACTGCGATGCACATTGGAGCCCACAGGGTAATGCTTGGGCCGCTGAGGTAGTTGTGAGGTTTATAATAAATAGAGATTTCTTTAGATTATAAAAACAATAGAGTACTAATAGAATAATAATCTTTATTAAAAGTTGCTGCTTTCACCTCTTATAATCTTCTGACCCTAAATTGGAGCGGGCGAAGGGATTCGAACCCTCGACTTCAACCTTGGCAAGGTTGCGCTCTACCCCTGAGCTACGCCCGCAATAATTTTTT
>MDSW01203981.1_pt1 | contig 13706 bp, 13 predicted proteins | sample 811171 | NCBI WGS metagenome assembly MDSW01 (sample SAMN05326641, study PRJNA326480) | marine metagenome | isolation source: seawater | place: Atlantic Ocean: North West | collected 2012 | reverse complement strand
TCTGTACGATATTTGTTCTATGTTAACTAAAAAACAAAAAAACCTGCTTTTATTTATCAACAAGAAGTTGAGATCTTCTGGTGTTTCTCCTTCTTATGAAGAAATGAAAAATTCATTAAATTTAAAGTCTAAATCTGGAATTCATAGGTTAATAAGTGCTTTAGAGGAAAGAGGTTTTATTAAAAGATTGCCCCATAAAGCAAGAGCTTTAGAGGTCATTAAACTGCCTGAAACAGCCTCAGCAAACGATATTTATAATAATTTTTCTCCTAGTGTAATTAAAGGAGGATTGGATGAAACAAAAAACGATAAAGAAGATGGTTCTGAAATCCCAATATTAGGAAGCATAGCCGCAGGAACTCCAATTGAAGCAATTCAAAACGAAGTTAGCAGAATTCCTTTACCTGGAAATATTGAAAAAAACGGAGAGTTTTTTGGTTTAAAAGTAAAAGGTGACTCTATGATTGAAGCAGGTATCAATGATGGGGATACGGTTATTGTCAAAAAAACAGAAACAGCTGATAATGGAAAAATTGTAGTTGCTTTAATTGATGATAATGAAGCGATGCTTAAGAGAATTAGAAGAAAAGGTAAAACTGTAGCCCTGGAAAGTGCAAATAGAAATTATGAAACCAAAATATTTGGCCCAGACAGAGTAAAAGTTCAAGGAATTCTAGTATCTTTATATAGAAACTTCTAAAAAAATAGTCTAAACATTTTAGATGTCAAAAGTGGCAACGAGATTTGCTCCCTCACCTACCGGTCCATTACATATTGGAGGAGTTAGAACTGCTTTATTTAATTGGTTATATTCAAAAAATAAAGGTGGAAAATTTTTTTTAAGAATTGAAGATACAGACAAAGAAAGATCAAAAGAAGAGTTTAAAGAACAAATAATTCAATCACTTAAGTGGATTGGAATAGAACATGACGGAGATGAATATGTTCAATCAAAATATATTAAAGAGCATGTGAGTATTGTTAATGAATTATTAAAAAAAGGTAAAGCATATAGATGTTTTTGTTCACATGAAGAAATAGAAGAACAAAAAAAAAGAGCAAAACAAAAAAAAATTCCATATATATATGATAGAAAATGGAGAGAATTAAACGAAGAAAAAGCGCCAAAAAATATTGAACCAGTAATAAGATTTAAAAGCAAAATTGAAGGAACTTCAAAATTAAATGATTTAGTTCAAGGAAATATAGAAATAGAAAATAATACAATTGAAGATTTTGTTATTTTAAGAAAAGACAGAACTCCTACTTATAATTTATCAGCATCTGTTGATGACCATCTAATGGGAATGACACATATTATTAGGGGTGATGACCATAAAATAAATACATTTAAGCAAATTCAAATTTATGAAGCTTTAGGTTGGAATGTTCCATCATTTGCACATATTCCATTAATACATACTATTGAAGGTAAAAAATTATCTAAAAGAGATAATGCATCTACCTTGGATGACTACTCAAAAATAGGGATAATGCCAGACGCATTAAGAAATTATCTACTAAGGCTTGGATGGTCATATAAAGATAAAGAAATTTTTAATTTAGAAGAAAGTATTAAGTATTTTAATCTTGAAGGAGTTGGAAAATCACCATCGAAATTAGATATAAACAGAATAATGTCTATGAATGAACATTATATCAAAAACATTGATGAAAATAATCTATATGAGCTATTAAAGAAATATATCAATAAATATAAAGAACCAATTTCAGACAAAAAAGAAAAAAAAATTAAAACTTCTTTATCTTTTTTAAAGAATAAAGCCAAAACTCTAGAAGATATTTATAATAATTCAAAATTTATATTAAGAGATGATGTTACTATAAATAAAGAAGATAAAAAATTAGTAGATGATAAGTCAATAAAAATAATTAAAAATTTTTTAGAAAAGATTAAATCTTTAGAAAACTTTAACAAAGAGTCTTTAGAGATAATAGTAAGTGATTTGATTAAATCTAACAAAACAAACTTCAAAAGTGTGGGTCAACCGTTGAGAATATGTTTAACAGGATCTAAATTTGGACCAGGTATATATGATATATTATCAGCGCTTGGTAAAGATGAGGTTATAAAAAGATTAACTCAAGTATGATAATAAAACTTTTGAAGCTTCAATGCTAGATGAAGTTTTTGATGTTAAATTATTAATTGTTTTTTTTACATGTATTAATTGATCATTAACTAAGTCCTGCTTTTTCAATAAATAACAAACAGTTTTAAAAATTTCTTCTGCATTACAGTCATTTTGGATTAATTCAGGTATTATTTCTTTATTGTTTATTATATTTATCATATTTACAAATTTTATTTTAAGAAATATTTTTGCTATTAAAAAGTTTAAAGAATTCATTTTATAAATTATTATTGAAGGTATTTCTTCTTTGCACACTTCTAATGAAACAGTTCCTGATTTAACTATAGCAAAAATAGACTTTTTAATCACTGCAGATTTAATTTTATCATCAGAAATTATCTGAACATTTTTTATATTTTCATTTTTTAAAAAAATTCTTAGATAATCCTTGTATCTATCAGTTGAATGAAAAACATAACTATAATTTTTTTTTTTATCATTCATTTTTTTTATAAAATCAAATAATATTGGTGTATGTAGTTTTATTTCAGATAGTCTACTACCAGGGAAAATTGATATAATATTTTTTTTTTCAAATAATTGATCAATTACAATTTTTTCTTCATCTTTATGGTCCAAAAGAGGATGTCCTACAAAAGAATTTTTTAAATTTTCCTTATCAAAATATTCTTTCTCAAAATTAAATAATAAAAGAATATGATCTAAGAATTTTTTCATTTTTTTTACACGACCTTCTCTCCATGCCCAAACTTTAGGTGCGATAAAATGTATAGTTTTAATATTTGGTGCTTTTTTTTTGGTTATCTTTGATACTCTTAAAGTGAAATCAGGACTATCAACACTGAATAAAATATCAGGTTTAAAATCTAATATTTTATTTACAGTTTCATTAATCCTTTTTTTTATTTTAAATAAATTAAAAAAAATGTCTGTGAATGCTATAAAAGTAATTTCTTTTTGATCAAATATTGACTTAATACCAATCGAATTCAAATATTTACCACCAACACATAAATATTCAATATCAGATCTATTTTTTTTAATATTTTTTATAACCTCTGATGCCAATCTATCTCCAGAGGGTTCTCCTGTAAGAATAAATATTTTTTTCATACTGCAACAATAAAAATTTTGCTACTATTAGCTAATTTGATAGATTTTAATTTATTTAAAAATATATTTTGATTTGCTTTAATAACTATTCCTTTAATACCTGCTTTTTTACAATCATTTAAAGTATCAATACCAATCGTAGGAAGGTCTGCGCGTAAATCTTGTTTTGCCTTAGGTATTTTAATCAAGATAGAATTTTTATCTTTATTTTTTTTTATCGATTTTAGCATTTGCTTAGTTCCTTTTCTTTTTTCAAAAGAAATAACTTTATTACTATTTATAACTATTGCTTGTGTATGATTATAAGAATTTAAATTCTTTAAGTATTTAATTCCTTTTTTTATAGTATTAATATCTGATTTAGATGGTTTAGTTTTTGTATAACAACCTTTATTAAGTGTAAGTTCTGGATTAAATTTATTTAATTTAATTACATTAATTTTATTTTCTAATAATATTTTTATTAACTCCATCAATATAGCTGCATCACCCAATTTTGCAGCTTTTACAATTCTTGGTATGTAATAAATACCTTTTATATCAAGTTTTAAACTAGATATAGTTGGTTTAACAATATTGCCAGCAAATAAAACTTTTCTACATTTTTTTGATTTTATTAAATCTAAAATTTTTCCAAATTTACCAATGTTTATGAAAAAACTATTTTTGTCTCTTTTAAATTTATTATTTTTGGTTAGATCAATAATAAAATATTTAATTTTCTTCTTTTTTAATTTTCTTAAAATTTCTAAAGGTAATTGATTTTCACCTAAAAATAATCCTATCATTTTAAAATTTCAGGAACTGATATTGGTCTTTTTTTATCAGAATTAATAAATTCTATTATTAATTTTACATATTTATTGTCTTTTTGTTTTTGATCAAGATTTTCTAAATTTGATCTAAAATTAGAAGATTGAAATATTATTTCATAAGAGTTTTGCAATATTTTTATATTTTCATTAGAAATTCCTGCTCTTCTTAATCCAATTAAATTTAAGCCTGCTAAATTATTTCTATTACCTAATGACAACCCAAAAGGAATAACATCACTTAACACACCGGTCATTCCACCAATCATAGCAGATTGACCTATTCTTGAAAATTGATGTATTGCACAACTGCCTCCTATAATTGCATTATTTTGAATATAAACATGTCCACCCACTTGAACATTATTTGCTAAAACAACATTGTCTTCGATATGACAATCGTGTGCTACATGACAATAAACCATAAATAAATTATTATTTCCTATTTTTGTAACCGTACCACCTTGTGCTGTTCCAGGATTTATATTTACATATTCTCTAAATTTATTATTGTCTCCAATAATTAATGAGTTTTCTTCACCTTTGTATTTTAAATCCTGAGGAGGTGTTCCAATAGATGAGAATGGAAAAACTTCATTACTTTCTCCTATGGTTGTATTTCCAACAATGTTTACATGAGAATGTACTTTAGAATTTGATCCAATAGTTACATTGGAACCAATTACAGAATATGCTCCAATTTGAACATTTTCAGAAATTTTTGCTTCTTTGTCAATTATTGCTGTTTTGTGTATCACTAACTATAATTAACAAATTTAAAATTTTATAGTTATCAATAAATATTGCTAATTATTTCCTATCTACAATTGTAGCAGCCCATTGAGCATCAGCCATTTTTTTTTCTCCTACAAAAGCTTCTCCCTTGTATTTCCAAACCCTACCGTGTGATCTAATTGCTTCTATTTTTAATTCTAATTTACAATCTGGTATAACAGGGTTTCTGAATCTTGCTTTTTCTATAGTCATTAAAAAAACTAATTTATTTTGATATGTTGATTTATCCAATCCATTTGCGGTAAGTGCAGCTGCAGCCTGACCAAATGCCTCTACAATTAAAACTCCAGGCATTACAGGTTCACCAGGAAAATGTCCATTTACAAAAAAACTATCTTTTTTAACATTAACAATAGCAGTTGCAGACGATAATTTTTTTATATCTGTTAGTTCATCAATTAAAAGCATTGGTTCTCTATGTGGAAGTAACTCTTTTATTTGTTCTTTGTTTAAATTATTCATCTAGTTTAATTTCCTTTAAAAAATTTCTAATATTTTTTGCTGGGTACCCCATCACTTTGCTATTATCCGGTATATTTTTGATTACACCGCTTCCACCTCCAATTTGAACATTGTTTCCAACTTTAATGTGTCCAGATATACCAGCTTGACCACCTATCATAACATTGTCTCCCACTGATGAACTACCAGCAAAACCTACTTGACCAGCGATAATACAATTTTTTCCTATTTTAACATTATGAGCTATATGTACTTGGTTATCTAAAAATGTATTGTCACCAATAACAGTATTTGATAACGATCCTCTATCTATTGAATTATTGCAACCTATTTCAACATTATTTTTAATTATCACCATACCAATGTGTGGATATCTAATATTAATTTTTTTTCCAGGAAAAAAACCAAATCCCTTTTTGCCTATAACAGCTCCGTCTAAAATATTTACATCATTTCCTATTATTGTATTTTTAATAATAACATTACATCCAATTGTGCAATTATCTCCAATTTGAACATTGCTCTCAATAATTGAATTATGCCCTATCAAACAATTTTTTCCTATTTTTACATTTTTTCCAACTAAAACATTATTTCCAAAGATTAGATTTTTATATTTATTTTTTTTTTTAATTAATGAAAGATTATTATCAAAAGTGTCATTCGTCGAATTAGGATAAAAAAGTTCAGTAACTTTTGCTACAGCTAAAAATACATTATCAACAATAATTAAATTTTTTTTAGATGGGATTAATTTTTTTAATTTATAATTAGTTATTATAAAATTAGATCGCGTTTTATGAACTAAATCATAATATTTAGAGGAATTAAAAAAAGTAATGTCATTGCTGCTTGCTTTGTCAAGTTCTTTAATATCGTTTATTCTTAAGTTTTTATTTTTAATAAACTTATTGTTTAACAATTTAACAATTTCGGCCAATTTAACTTTCGTATTTTTTTTATAAAAAGGATTACTATTGATCATTTAAATTCAATATTTTGTATTTCATTATCAAGTAAGCTCACAATTATGTCAGTTATATCTAAATTTTTCCTTCCAACAATTATATTTTTCTTAGGTAAAACAATAGATATTGAATTTTTTTCAACATATTTAGCAATAATTGGGTTTATTAAATTTAAAACTTTTTTTGTACTATCTATTTTAACTTTGTTCATTTCATCATTTGATTTTTTTCGATCATCTCTATAAGTTTTTATTTCTGAACCTAAATTTTTTAATTTTAATTCAAATTCTTTTGAATCGATAATATTTTTTTGTGACATTAAATTTTTTTCTTTTATAACTAAATTTTCTTCAATTTTTTTATATTCACTTAAATATCTATTTTCTAATTTATTAATATGATTTTTTAATGATTTTCCGGCTAAAGAATTTTTTAAAATAAAATTTATATCAATATAAGCGATATTTGTTTCTGAATATAAATTTATACTGTATAAAAAAAAAAAAATAACAAATATTATTTTTTTCATTTTAAAAAGATGTTCCAATTCTAAATCTAAACGACTCCGTATCATCTGTTGACTCATCAGAAATTGGTACAGCGTATGAAAATGATAATGGACCTATAACTGTAAACCAATTTATTGCGATTCCTGTTGCTGATCTTATTTTATTTGAATCTAGAGAACTGTTATAGTCTACATGCCATAAATTAGCCGCATCAAAAAATAAACTTACATCTACATTTTCATATCCAGCTAACACATTAGGCAATGTTGTGTTTAAGTTAACAGCAGAGCCATAATTACCTCCTACATATTCGTCACCTTCTTTAGGACCAATTCTTCCTGATATAAAACCTCTTAATTTGCTACTGGGAATATAAACTCTTCTAGATACTCTGACATTGTCGTCAATAGAATTTACTGCTTTAATAAATAACTTGCCTGAAAGAATTAAGTTGTCAGTTACAGAATAGTATCTTGCAGCATCAAATGTATTTTCTATAGATAAATCTTCAGAATAAATAGGCAATACTTGTGAAAAACTTGTTTTGTATCCATCTGTAGGTTGCCAATTTTGATCAAGTTTGTTTATTGAAAAGGCATAAGATAATAAATTTTCAAAATAATCACCTTCTTGCTTTTTTTTAATATTTGACGCTGTAGATGATGTTTCTAATTTTTCATAATATGCAGATATATCTATATTAACAAAAAAATCTGAATATTGCTCAAAACCAGTTCCAAGACCAAAACCAGTTCTAGATGTTTTGTATCCTCCAGTTGACATATTATCAAAATTAGTGCTTTCAATATTTGTATTTAATGACTTATCTGTATTTCTAAAATTTGGATTAGTAACAGAAAATATACCTTTTATTTGATCATCAGAGACAGTTACATTCGTGTTTACCTTTATGCCTTTCCCTAGATAATTTTTTTCTTTTAAGCCGGCCGTTACAGATGAGCCCGAGGTACCAGTCCCAGCTCCTGCAAATAACTCACCTGTTGGCATTTCTTCAACAAAGATATCAATAATTTTCTTTTGATTGTCTTTAGGAGAATTTTTAACATCAGAATCCACTGATTTAAATATACCTTTTGATTTTACATTATTTATTGATTTTTTGAATAATATTTTATTGAATGCATCTCCCTCATCGATAATTAATGAATTTCTGACAACTTTTTCCTCTGTTATAAAATTTCCAAAAATATTAACTCTTTCAACATAAAATTTTTCTAAATCTTCGAAAGTGAATTCAATATCAATTTTATTATCATCTACAATTTTTTCATCATATTTAGCATTTATAAAAACATATTCTTTTTGTAAAGCAATAGAATCAATTTTATTTAATATTTTATTAATTGAATTAGTAGAATATTTTTTTCCTTTAAGATCATCAAAAATTTCATCAAAAAATGCAAAATTTTCATCTGAAAATTCGTAATCTTTTTTTAAAGTTATATTATTAAAAAAAAATTTATTTCCTGAGTCAATGTTAAAATTTAATTCAAAAAATTGATTATCAATAGTTTTTGCAAATGAAGATTTGATTTTAACTTGATAATAACCTTTATTTTTAAAAAAATTAAATAATAATTTTTCATCTAATTTAACTTTTTGTTCATTAAGGTATTTATCTCGTGAAATAAATTTCCAAAACCTTCCTTCTTCAGATTTTATTACATTTCTAAGTTTAGCATCTTTAAATACCTTATTTCCTAAAAAATTTATTTTTTTTATTATTGCCCTTTCACCTAAATCAAATTTATAAATGACATCAACAGAATTATTGTTATTATTTATAATGTTAGTTTCAATTTTTGCAAAATAAAATCCATTACTCCTAATAGCATTAGTTAAGAGAATTTTTTGATCTTTAATTTTATTTTTCAAGTAAGGATATTTTTCACTTTTTTTTGTTAATTTTGTTAAACTTTCAAGAATTGATTTATTTTTTATTCCTTCAATTTTAATTGTTTGAATTATTGGATTCTCAATAACATTAATTACTAAAATATTATCATTCAAACTGAATTGAACATTTTTGAAATAATTTGTTTCATATAATTTTTTTAAGGATTTATTTAAATCATTTTGTTCAACATTTTTTGTAATATCTAGTTCGGAAAACATTATTATTGTTTGAGAAGCGAGTCTTTCGTTTCCAATTATATTGATTTTATTTATTATCTGAGAGAATGAATAGGTAATATTCATTGTAAATATTATAAAAAAATAAATTATTAACTTTTTTATATTTTTAATAAAATTATTAGTCATTTTTTTTTAGATAATTATCAAGATATATTGTTACTTTTTTTACCATAATTTTAATATCATTTATATTGCTTGGAGATGACTTATAATATTGAATAAAATAGGGCTTTTTTATTAATTTAAGCAATATTTTATGTATGGATATATAAGAAATTTTATTATTTAAATATTTTTTAACAAGTTCATCATTCATAGATATTAAGATAGTTTCAAAATATGAATTAAAATAATTATATTTTAAAACATCTAATAATGGAAATTTTTTTATATCTGGTATAATAAAGTTTTCGCCATTTAAAATTTTATAATCAAAACTTTTATTGTTAAATATAAAATTTTCATTCTTAAAATATAAAGAATTTATAATTGGAATTTGCATTGTTGTTTCATGAGCTAAAAACTTTGTAAGTCCGCTTTTAAAATCAACGATGGCATGTATATAAGATTTAGGATGAATCAAAATTTCAAATTTATCAAGCTTTAAATTAAAAATTTTCATTGCCTCTATAACTTCAAATATTTTATTCATCATTGTAGCTGAGTCTATTGAAATTTTATTTCCCATTTTCCAATTCGGATGCTTTAACGCGTATTTAGGCTTAATATTATGTATCTGCGAAAGTTTTTTATTTAAAAAAGGACCACCAGATGCAGTCAAATAAATTTTCTTTATATTTTTGTGATTTTCATTTTTAAGCAATTTCCAAATTGAGAAATGCTCAGAGTCAAGTGGTATAAAATTAGTATTATTTTTGTTTAACTCTTTTTTAATAAAATTCCATCCACAAATTATTGACTCTTTATTAGCAAGTGCAATATTTTTTGAATATCGAATTGATTTCAATGTAGGCTCTAAACCATCTATTCCTGATATAGCATTTATTGTACAAAAAACTTTTTTTTTGTTTTGTTTTAGCACCTCATCAAAATCAAAAAAAACATTAATTTTATTTTTTATAAATTTATTTTTTAACTTTAAATATTTGTTTCTATTTCCAACAACTACATTTTTTACTTTAAATTCTTTAGCCTGGGCAAGAATTTTTTTTATATTATTATTAGTGCTTAAAATCTTGATTTTAAAGTTAGATTTGTTTTTTTTGACTACATCTAAGGTAGATTTTCCTATTGATCCTGTTGAACCTAATATAATTAATTCTTTGATCATTTTATAAACTAACCATTATTAAACCTATTGGTAAAGCTAACATGATACCATCAATTCTGTCCAATAAGCCTCCATGTCCAGGTAAAAAGGAACCTGTATCTTTTATCATCGCTTTTCTTTTTAAATATGAAATAATCAAATCACCTATTTGAGATAATAACGAAATAATGAAAGTAAAAATAAAAATATTTATAAACAAATTAACTTCATTGTAAAAAAAAATTGTGACTAAAAAAGACATAATAAAAGACCCAAACATACCTGAATATGTTTTGTTAGGGCTTATTTTCGTAATTTTTTTTCCTTTAAATATTTTTCCAAATAAATAACCACCTATATCTGTAAAAATACATATGGATAATATAAAAATTAGTAAAGTTATATTCTCAATAACTTTCGAAGATAAAAATAACCATATTAATAAGCAAAAAAAAGTCAGATAGGTCAGTGATAGAAAAATTAAAATTAAGTTTATAATTTTATTTTTACTAAAAATTTTTAAAAAAATATTATGAAATTCATTTAAAGCAATAAATAAAATAGTTAACAAAGCTAATGCTAAAACAAAATTATTTATTAAAGATAAATATAGTACAATTATTAAAAAAAAAGATGTAATAAATCTTTTCTTAAGTTCTTTTGTCATATACCTCCAAAAGTTCTATTTATCATTTTAAATTTATCTAAAATTCTTTTTAAATCATTTTTGTTAAAATCAGGCCAAAGTTTTTTTTCAAAAAATATTTCAGTATAAATAGATTGCCACAATAAAAAATTACTTAGTCTATTCGTATTTCCAGTTCTTATTAAAATTTCTGGGTCCGGCACTTTTGAAGTATATAAAAAATTTGTAATATTTTTTTGATTTATAGATAATGATAATTTATTTATTTTTTTAACTGAATATATTATTTCCTCTCTTGATCCATAATTTAATGCTACATTAATTTGGATTTTATTATTTTTTTTTGTTAAAAATTCTGCTTCTTTTAATTTTGATTTTAATGATAAGGGAAATTTATTTATATTACCTATAATCTTAATTTTAACATTTTTCTTAATTAAATTATTGATTTGTTTAACTAGGTAATTTTCTAATAGCCTAAATAAAAAATTTATTTCATTAGTTGGTCTTTTCCAATTTTCAGTTGAGAATGTGTATAATGTTAAAAATTTAATATTGAAATAAATTGAAGCGTTAATTATTTTTTCAACAGTTTTGATGCCCTGCTGATGACCAAAATTTCTTGTTTTTTTTCTTTTTAAACCCCATCTACCATTACCATCCATAATTATGGCCACATGTTTAGGGGAGGTCATATTGTCATTATTTCTTTTTCTTTAGAAATAACTTTTTCATCTATTTTTTTAATTTGATTATCCGTATATTCTTGAATTATTTTTTCATTTTTTTTAACTTCATCTTCAGAAATATCTTTACTTTTCAATAGCTTCTTTAATTCGTCATTACCTTCTCTTCTAATATTTCTAATCGAAACTTTACATTTTTCACCCATTGATTTTATCATTTTACTTATTTCATTTCGTCTTTCTTCACTTAAATCTGGAATCGGTAATCTGATTAATTGACCATCAATTTGTGGGTTTAGACCTAATTCTGATTTTTTTATTGCGGAGTCTATTAGGGCTACATTATTTAAATCCCATACTTGAATATTAATTGTTCTAGCCTCTGGTGTTGTTATGCTGCCAAGTTGGTTTATTGGCATTTGTTGACCATAAACATCAACTTTTACCAGATCGAGCATGCTTGAATTTGCCCTACCTGTTCTTAGAGATGCAAGTTCTTGAGTAAATACATCAAAAGTTTTAATCATTTTTTCATTATAAACTTTATCTTGAAACATTATTCACCAATTTTTATTCTTATAAACTCTTCAATTTTAAGACTCTCAATATTCATTTCTTTAATTACATCTTTAACTTTTTTTTTTGGTTCCATAACCCAGTCTTGTGTCATTAAACTACTTTCTTCTTTAAATTTGTTTATTTTACCAAAACTGATTTTTTTTGCAATTTCATCTGGTTTACCTGAGTTTTTTAACTCTTCTGCTATAAGTTCTTGCTCTTTATCAAGAATATTTTTATCAATATTATCAGAAGTTAATGCTATTGGATTTGAAGCAGCAATATGCATTGATAATTGTTTGCCAAATAAATCAATTTCTTCTGTTTTTTTTGAAGCTGATAAGGATGTTATTACTGCTAATTTTGAAACATTATCCTGAACAACTGAATGTTGATAAATATAATTTATACAATTTTCATTGCTTACTGTAATAGATTTACCAATAGTAATTTTTTCACCAATTTTAGCTATTAATGATACAAGATTTTCTTCAACAGATTTATTATTTTTCATATTTGATAGTTTTAATTTTTCTAAATTTGATGAGCAATTATTATTTAGTTCACTTAGTTCTTTTACAAAAAGAACAAAATCATTGTTCTTTGCAACAAAGTCAGTTTCACAATTTACTTCAATAACTGATGTTTTTTTATTATCTCCCGAAACTACAACAACTCCTTCTTTAGCATCTCTTGACATTTTTTTAGAAGCTTTTGCTATACCTTTGACTCTTAAAATTTCTGCTGCTTTATCTAAGTCACCATCAGCTTCTTTAAGGGCAGAATTACAATCTTTAAAACCTGCTCCAGTTGATTGTCTTAATTTTTTTATTTTTTCAATTTCAGTCATGATAAAATATATCTGTTTAATTTTTATTCAGATTTTTTATTTTGAAGAATTTCCTTAGTTTTGTTTTCACTATTTTCTAAATCTTTTTCTAAATTTTTTGGAGCTTCATTTTTTGCATTTTCAATAGTTTCTTTCAAAAGATTACAATAAAGATCTATAGATCTTCTTGCATCATCATTTCCTGGTATAGGAAAATCAATACCATCAGGATCAGAGTTAGAATCAAGAATTGCTATAATTGGAATTCCAAGTTTAATTGACTCTTTGATTGCTAATGACTCATAATTTGTATCAATAATAAAAACTAAATCAGGAACTTTTTTCATTTCTATAATTCCACCAAGTGATCTTTGCAACTTGTCTCTTTGACCGCTCATTTTAAGAAGTTCTTTTTTAGTAAACCCTCTATTTTCTGCAGAAAGATCAGAATTAATTTTTTCTAATTTTTTAATTGAATTAGAAATTGTTCCCCAGTTTGTTAACATTCCTCCTAACCATCTATAATTAACATAATATTGATTTGTATTGTTTGCTAATTCTGCAATTGCTTCGGAAGCTTGTTTTTTGGTAGATATAAATAATATTTTTCCACCACTTGATATAGTTGAATAAACTTTTTCCAAAGCTATTTTGGTTAGCTCCAAAGTTTGAGTTAGATCAATTATATGTATTGAGTCCCTTTTTCCAAAAATAAATTTCTTCATTTTTGGATTCCATCTCAAAGTTTTGTGTCCTAGATGAACGCCTGCTTCTAATAATTGTT
>MDSW01106284.1_pt1 | contig 13707 bp, 8 predicted proteins | sample 811171 | NCBI WGS metagenome assembly MDSW01 (sample SAMN05326641, study PRJNA326480) | marine metagenome | isolation source: seawater | place: Atlantic Ocean: North West | collected 2012 | reverse complement strand
GACTTGCGAGTAGAATGCGAAATCCGATTATCTATGACGGAAGGAGAGTTCTAGACTTGGACCAACTCGAAAGTCAAGGATGGCAAACTCACGCTGTTGGCAAGCCAAGGTTTTAGAATTGCATTATTTACTGTCTATTGCAATTCTGTACGAAACTTTAGTTTCTTGAATTACATCTTTCCAAAGTCTATTTTGTCGAACCCAGTTACTTGCTTGATGTCCAAGTTTATCCCTAAATTCCGAATTTTCAGTAAGTTCGGAGATTACTGAGGATAAACCGTTTATATCGCCAGGAGTGAAAATTAATCCTGTGTTTTTATCCTGAACAATTTCTGTGAGCGCTTCTAAATCTGAAACAATGACTGCCTTACCGCGACCCATTGCTTCGAAGGGCTTCAAAGGAGTGACTTTTCTTGTGACTTCAAAATCGGGTCTACTTACTACAAAAATATCGATTAAATCATAAAATGGCGGAACATCATAATGCGGTACTGGTCCAACGATTAGACTATGTTCCGTCAAGTTTTCATCTAGACAAACCTGTCTTAATTCATCTTGACCTGCTAATCCACTTAAGCAAAAGAATTTCAAATCGTGTCCCTCTCTTACAAGTTTGCCTACTGCTTTGGCAGTAAAACTCACCCCTTCCATTTCTCTTAATGAACCGATATACCCAACAACAATACTTCCTTGCTTCAATGATAACTGCTGCTTAATTTGTTCAAATGATTGTGACTTTGTTGTATCATTGATGAAAAATTCTTCCACACCATTAGTTACCTTCACAATTTTTTCCGGGTCGACCCCTCTAATTATTGCAACATTCCTCAATGTTTCACTAATTGTAATCACAGAATCAGCGGCACGGAGTACCTTATCCTCCATTCTCTTAAATCTCCGATGTGCAAGACCATTATGCCGCCACCTTCCATTTGCAACAGCAGTTTCTTCCCACATTCCTCGCATTTCATAAACAAAAGGAATCCCCAATTTACGGGCGGCCTTTAATGCCGGTAAGCCTACGCGATATGGGGTATGAGCATGAATAATTTCGACATTTTGATTTTTATACTTAGCAACTAGTGAATCTTCAAAATATTTCATCAATACTTTCTCTTCCAATACTTTCCAAGGAACTCTAAGTGGCTTCAAACAGATTCTGCCGATTTTCAATACTCCGTAATAAAAAAAATCGAAGATCTTTCTAATTGATTTCTTTTTTTTCAGTTGTCCTGAACTTTCAAATTCTTCTTTCATCTTTATCTTTGTAAATTTCTTAATTATTTTGTGGGTAAGTTTAGAATTTTGCTCCCTACGTGCGGGGTGTACTACTCTATGGTAGGTTACTCCATCGGCCTCAAAATCATCAATCATACTATCTCTATGAGGGTACCACGGAGATGTTATTGCCTCGACCTGAAATCCCTCCAGATTTGCTTGATGCTTTAGTAGCATGTGTGAACGAATAGCATAACCATTTGTTTCGGGAGAACTATTTGCTAATACATGCAAAATTCTCAGTTCAATGCCCCCTAAGGTTGAATATAATCCAAAATTACATCAGCGATTCTAGCTGCTGTCTTACCATCCCATAAATCAGGGACATTTCCACTTTTACCGCCATTTTCGATAACCTCCTTACTCAGACTAATGATGAGATCTTTATCAGTGCCTACAATAGTATTCGTACCTTCAGTTACAGTAATCGGCCTTTCAGTATTTTCTCTGAGGGTCAAACAAGGTATACCTAAAGCCGTTGTTTCCTCCTGCAATCCACCCGAATCAGTCAGGACTAATTTCGAATTAGACATCAAAGAAACGAAATCAAGATATCCAATCGGTTCAGTAATATGCATCCCAGATATATTTTCTAATCTTTCAAATAAATCAAATGATTCTGCCATTTTCCTAGTTCGGGGGTGAATTGGGAATACTATATCCAAATCATTAGCTATCTCTTCAAGTGCCTCAATAATTGTTGCAAAATTTTCTTTATCGTCAACATTCGATGGCCGGTGAAGAGTAAATAATGCATATTCACTATCTAATTTCAGGTCAGTATGGATATTACTAGATTCTGCCTTTTTGACATTTTCAAATAAACTGTCAATCATTATATTTCCAACCCTAAATATTCGATCTTCTACTACGCCCTCATCTCTCAGGTTTTCATCTCCATCTACCGATGGAGTAAGGAGTAAATTTGCAATAGAGTCCGTTAGAATTCTATTGATTTCTTCGGGCATTTCTCTGTCAAATGAGCGTAAACCAGCCTCGACGTGAGCACAAGGAATCAACAACTTCGCCGAAACGATAGTACAAGCAAGAGTTGAATTTACATCACCCACGACTACAACCATACTTGGTTGGTACTCATTACATACCTTTTCAAACTCGACCATTACTTTGGCTGTTTGGGTCGCATGACTGCCACTTCCCACGCCCAAATGAATATCTGGCTCCCTCATGCCAAGATCTTCAAAGAATACTTTAGACATGTTTTCATCATAATGTTGCCCGGTGTGCAGTAAAATTGTTGGTATTTTTCTTGCAGAAAATTCTGCTTGAATCGGGGCTATTTTCATAAAATTAGGCCTTGCACCCACCACTAATATTATCGGATTCAATTAATCACCACATTTCGTTTTCTAATTGCGAGAATACAACTTCAAATCCGTATTTTTCATTTATCACTTCTCGATTACTTGAGATGATTTCTGGGCCTGTATTAGATGATAGAATTACATTTGAAGCTTCTTCGGTATTTCCTACTACCCAATCCTCAGTATAGATTCCTTTCGCACCATCCCACGGCCAAATAATTGGTATAGCACCGCTCGCAACACCATCGGCAATTGAATAATGGAATGATTCAAAATCACTGGGGGATAGAACAAAACCAATCTTCCTATACCAAGATGATAGTGAAATTGAATATTCATCCCATTTGACTGCTGATTTTAGTATAGGATTATCTTCCATTCTTCTGAATTGATCTTCATAATATGTCATTTCAGAAGATCTGTTAGGCGCTTTCATGAATTCAATATCTCTGGGGTTCTTTCCTTTGATGATAAGCTTCCAACTAGAATCAACGCTTGCTAGTCTATTAATTAGATTCAAAGCCCTATCAAGTCTTTTTCGTTGAGGAACGATTCCAATTATACCCAGAGTCTTATTTGCTGAAGGAAACTTACTTTGATTCAATCTATCTACATCCACAAAGTTGGGAATAACAATAGTTGATGCTGGGTCCCAGTCGAATAATTCAATCGCTTCAGATTGAACATGTTCAGCAACAAATACAAATTTATCAACTCCTTCTGTATCGATATTGATAGGGAATATTCTAGCCCTTTCATTCACTTCTTGGAGGTGTATCCTAACGATATGGGTCTGCTCATCAGAGGCATTGTTTGAGTACCAAACCGAATTTGCAAGACCCCATTCACTGAAAATTACTTCCACCCACTTGATTAGAGATTTTGATCGAGCAATATCTAATGGCTCACCCCACCCCCATTTATCTCTTCTAACCAAATGTCCTTTGGACTTTAGGTAGGATTCAAACTCCCCTATGAATTTAAAATCATGGCTGTTTAGAACAATTCGTTTTATTTCATCTGCTTGATTACTAAATAGGCCCTCAATGAACGGAGAGATTACTTTTTCTCTGATACTAGAAATTTGATTTTCTTTTGATTGAATTGAATATCTTTCAAAATCAATTACCTCGATTATGGGAACTAGCCGCTCTAGTAGAAATCCAATTTCTTTTGCGTCTGATACAAATAAAGGATAATCAACTCCAAACAATTCTTCATTTATCTCATTGCGAGTCACAATTGACGGGATTCCTTGCCGAGTATTTTCGATTAACTTGGTTGAAATTTCTAACGTATTTGATTCTAATAATGGCGAACGATAACACCATGCAACATCCATTTCACTCATTATTTCCAATGCATCAGAACGCTTCATTCCACCATGCCATATTACATGTGGGCTATTTTCGAGGAGCGATATTATTTCTGAATTAAAATTTGGATATTCGGGAGTATTTGCATGTACTTTGTCGCCTATGATGTGTATCTCGAAATCTTCCATGTTTTCGGCTGCTCTAATCAGTTCTGTGATTCCCCACAATGGAGCGATCTTTCCACTGTAACCTATTTTGATTTTATCAATCATTTTCCTTCCGAATTCAACATCTTCTATATCAGGAATCATCGGAGGTAGCAATAGCGTCTTGTCTAAAGGTACTCCGAATTGTTTGAATAAATCATCCCGGATCTGTTCTGTCTGAACAAAAAACCCTCCAACGAACTTGGCTAAATCGGGTATCAATACATCTGTTTGCGGTTTATTCTTCCTAGTGCCATCAATATCGATGAAATAATAATCGGTTAGATAGGGATAGACTCTTTGCCACAAACTCTTCTTACCTAATGAGAATGAATTAACTTCAAGGCCCCGTAATATAATTGATTTGTATCCTCCATAAATCCCATCAAGAATTTCAATCAATTGAATTGCATCTTCTGCACTAATTTTGTTCTCCTGGATTCCAAAATGTTTTGGCTCGATGATTTTTACATCTACAGAATTCAATAAAGGATTCAATAAAATATCACGTTCTATATTTGATTTCAATAACAGATGTACAGATACATCTGTATGCATAAAAGCCTGCACTATAGACATCAACCATACTGAAGAGCCATCAATTATATTCGTGTCCAAATCTCCATAAATTAACACTGAAGATTTATGATCTATTTCGAGTTCATTTCTGCCTATCAAATCTAGGTAATTTCTCTCATAATCTTCAGTCAATCCATCTTTACGCATTATTTCTTCTCTTTTATCTATTGACCATTTTGAATCATTAAAAGATTGCAACAAATCCCACGCCTGCTGTTTTTTTCTCAGGGATAGAAGAAGATTGACAGTAGTTTTCATTGCTCTTTCATCATTGGTATCATAGACATATTCCAATCCAATTTCTATTGCTTTTTCGACATCTATTGTCGCCAAGGCCCTAACTAGAGAAACATGGATATTTGCAGCATCGGTAGTACATTTTTTCTTGACCAATAATTCTTGAATTATTTTTTCTATTTCAGCAACCCAACCTGATCCCAGTTTTTTCTTAAGAAAAATCAGTTCATGAGATATCTTAGTCAATTTAACCGGGCGTTGCGTTGCCATATTAATTAATTCAGGGTATTTTTTCAAGTTGCCATCAAGATTTAGTAAACCCTTTCTTCTTTTACGAAGGTAGTGATCTATTCTAACTCTCAAATTGGATTTCAAATTATCACTCCATTTGGTATAACTTAACTACTAAATCGTCATCATCATCAACTATAACTCTGCCATTTTCAATGTAAATTAGGCGGTCACATAAATCTTGTAAAGTATTTAAATCATGAGAAATTATCATTACTGTCATTTCACTTCTAACCATATCTTTGATTTTGGCTTTTGATTTTTTCTTGAATGAACTGTCTCCAACCGATAGTACTTCATCAAGTAATAGGATATCGGAATTAGAAAAACAAGCTATACTGAATCCAAGTCGGGCCCGCATACCCGATGAATAAGTCCAAAGAGGAGATTCTATAAAATCCCCAAGACCAGAAAATTCAATTATCTCTTCTTCCATTTCTTCTAATTCTTTGACTGTCATACCAAGAAGCCCACCACTAAAATGAATATTTTCTCGCCCTGATAGCCCAGGGGAGAATCCTAGACCATATCCCGCCAACATTGTAATTCGACCATTAGTTTGAACAAATCCCCTATCTGGTTTGTAGATGCCTCCGACCAACCTTAGAAGTGTACTTTTTCCAGCACCATTAGGGCCTAATATACCTACAACTTCTCCCTGCTTTACATTCAAGTCAATACCATTTAGTGCCCTGAACCAATTCTTTTTTTCACTTCTGAATAACGAAATTATTTGCTTTTTTATTGTAGTCACACCTGAATTGTGAAATGGGAAATCTAAAACTGCATCTTTGACAGTAATGGCAAATTTATCAGAATTCATAGATATTTCACCGCCTGATCCTGTCTAGATTGATAATAATAAGATCCTACCATGAATATAATTATCGTCTCAAGCAGTGCAATCATTACATAACCGAGTTCTATTGTAAGTGGTGTCCCTATTATCAAATGTCTACAAACAGATAAGTATACTGCCATTGGATTAGCAATTAAATAAGCAGATACGTATTCTGCAGGAATACGGCTACTAGCAATCATATCTATTGAGAAAAATACAGGAGTGAAATAGAAACCGACTCTAGTTGCAACGTTTACTATTTGGCCTGTATCCCTTAACCTCGTATGTAAGATACTAGTAATCATTGAAATCCCTAAAGCAAGTGTGGCTATTGCAATAATCACCAATGGGATCAATATAATTTCAACCGACGGCATTATTTCATAATAAATCATAAAGGGAATTAGCACTAATAGATTTAATAGAAGAGTTGCAATTGCAAATCCGCAACTACTTAGTAAAAATATCTCTTTTGGAAGTGAAACCTTCTGAATCAATCTAACATTTGATTCTAAAAAAACAGTTCCGCGTTTAAGAGTCAATACGAAAAAGGACCAAAATAAAATCCCAACCATAATACTTAGTGGTCGATAAAGGCCGGGGCTGGCGGCCATAATTTCGTAAATTAGTAGGAAGGTTAGAGTTAACGCCAAAGGCTCCGCCATTGCCCAAATCCATCCAAGTATGCTTTTGTGATACTTCATTCGAAGTTCACGAGAAACCATTCCTTTGATGACTCCTCGGTGTTTCCAAGATACTGCCGGGAGTACAAATAGGGCAAAGGGTTGTTGAGAGATTGTAGCCACGGTCGGGTCAGATTTAGTCTTCGATGTCTTCAAATGTTTAGAGGATAGTTTACTCAAAACAATAGATTTTCTATTTCCTATATCATTGATTTCTGGGAGAAGGGTTTCAGTTTTCTTTTTTATTTCGGCTTGGTCTGTCAAGCACTTAATCAAATTCTCAGTGGTCTGATAATAATTTAGTTTAGAACTAAGTACAATTAGCATTCGATATACCTTGTCATCTAATGCATCTTTAGGTAAAGAAAGCCCAACAAACAAAGCTTCATTTTTGTTTTTTGTCGAAATCGCTCTAATTGCAGAATTCGAAAATACGCATGCTGCATCATAATCCTCCTTACTAACTAACTTCTCAACTTGGAGCACCAAATTTTGTTGGATTTTGCTATCATGATTTAGAGCTTGCAATATTAAGTCTGTAATTGGTTTTATATTATCAGGGTCCGTTTTTGCTGATTTTACAGCCTTATGCAAACAGCGTTTAATCAGGCGATTATCTGACACAAAGGACTGTCCGTGTCCTAGACTATTGACGCCCATTAAAAAAAACCAATTACCGAACGCTTTTCAATTATCGCCATCAAATTATTACAAATCTCCGATTAGTACTGTCGATGCTCTTTTCGGAATAATGAGAACACATAATAACGCGCTCACTCTCGAAGAGGCATGCGAATCGATGACTTGGCTCGACAGCATGTCACAGAGTTAGATGCTCTTATTGATGGCGCATTGATGCTTGATTCGCAAAATTACGGAATAAATTGTCAAAAAGAGTTGACTGCAACTTTTTATTATCCTATTGCAACCGGCAACCCCTTCCAATCTCTATATTATTCTAAGTTCTTAGAAAATGGAAATATTCCCATCGGTACAAATAATTTAGATAATTTAGCATCTATCCGCTGGCCGGGTAAATTATTTCTTCACCTTCATTGGTTAGGAAATATCATCGGAGATACTGAAAATCCCGAAGTTGCGAATTTGAGAATGGAAGAATTTTTGAAAAAAATCGATGCAATGAAGGGCAATGGTTTCAAAATAATTTGGACTGTACACAACATCTTGCCGCATGATGCGAATCTCCAAGACTGTCAAATAAAATTACGAGTTGAATTGATTAAACGTTGTGATATAATCCATACAATGTGTGAAGATACTGTGCAATTATCGGAAGCATTTTTCTCAATTCCTGAAGAAAAGATCGTAACTGTGCCCCACCCAACATATGAGACATTTTATCCTAGCCAATATAGTGAATTAGAATCTAGATTCCAACTTGGAATCAATCACGATGAATTTGTTTTCCTGTTTTTCGGTTCAATACAGGCTTACAAAGGCTTACATGACCTTGTTAGAGCATTCAAAGAATTAGATTCGAAATCTAATCATAAGCTCAAATTAATCATAGCTGGAAAGGTATTCAATCAAAGTAATTTCAAAACAATCCGAGATGAAATCGATTCATCTGAAAATATTATTTTATATCAAAATCGTATTCCGAATGAAGACGTCCAACATTATTTCAAATCTGCAAATGTTTGTGTTTGCCCTTACAGAATTACACTAAATTCAGGTGTTGCACACTTAGCACATACCTTTGGAACTCCAGTGATTGGTCCAAATGTTGGTGGATTCAAAGAACTACTTTCAAATGGAGGTGGAATCACTTATGAACAATTGAATTTTGAGGATTTGGTTGAAGCTATGCAAAAATCTTTAGCGATGGATTTCGAGAAGGAAAGAAAGATTATCTTAAACATAAATAAGAAATTCAATCCTTCTGAAATTTCTACTACCTTTGCTAATGCAATATCTAGAGGTGGATTCAATGACTGATGAGAAAATAGTATCTAAGCAAGTTATTGAAGTCGAAGACAATACCATGTATGAATTTTCCTTGATTTCTTGGCACTATGGGGAATTTACGAATAAAGGGATGGTGTTTTATGTCAAGTTTTTCGATGACAAAAATAAGGAGATTAACAACCGTATCTTTAGATTCAGTTCTTCAAGAGCATTTACGAATTATATGTACGTGTCAACAGGTACAAAATCCGACCCTGTTTACAAAACGGTATCAATAATGACTCCGGGAAAAACCCAAAAAATGGAAGTAGGTTTAGTTATGTGGGGGTTCCTTGACTCCCCCGAAGGAAAGATTTTGTTAAATGAAAATCCAACCTCGAAAACTATCGATACATCAGAAGGGGATTCATCCACTTTGATTCAAATTAGTGACAAATGGATATATTCAGCAAATCTAAAAATTGAAGTTCCTGATAACCAGATAGGTAGAGTTGCAATTCTTGGAGTGAAATATTTTGATAACCGAAATAGAGAACTCCGGCCTACAAAAAAGGAACATGTGTTTTGGTCAAGCGATTTGGGAACCTATTACAGATATATTTCATCTCAAAATGGAGGTAAACATTTCACAATGGAACACGTTTTCTATCCGCCTGAAAAGGCAATAATGATGGAATCTACAATAATGAATTGGAAAGGTACGAATTGTAAAATAACAATTCAGGGACCTCTTAAATCAAATTTAAATTGGACACATTCTGATAAGTCGGGATTACTAAAAGAAGTAGAACTATTGGATTCGCAGAACTATAGCACATACAACAAAAAGGCCGAAACTGTTGCTAACTCATCCAGAGAAAAACAATTGGAAATGAATTATGAATCATTTATTCACAGCGGCGATTTATTGTCAGCTAGAGATTCTGCAAGCAGTCTCTTCTCATTAGAACAAAGTAAATCTAACCAACACAGAGTTAATCACATCAACTCTCTGATAAAATCTCTTGATGTTAATTGGTTCCCGGAAATTCATAGTTCTAACCAATTGATTAACAAAGCAAATAAAAACAAAATTATGCATCTCTTCAAAGTGTCATACCCCTTCGAATCAACCGGTGGTTCAATTCGAAATTTGAACATAGTTAGTAGTCAGAAAAATGCAGGAATAGATCCCTTCGTTGTAACTCCGCTTAATTATCCAAGAATCTTCAATATCGATGATTTTAGTTTAGAGGAAGAAATCGAAAAAGTTCGGCACATTAGACTAGACCTAGGGAGTAGAAAATCTTCCCATTTAACTTACATAACAAAAAATCTACAATTGAACACTTTGTTGTTAGCTGGAATTGTTAGACAAGAGGCCCCAGAAATAATTCATGCTGCTTCTGGATACAAAGGCTACGAGTTAGCTACGATGGCAGATACACTATCGAGGCATTTCTCTATCCCCTGGATTTACGAAGTACGTTCTTTCCACGAGCATACATGGACTAATGACCATTTCCAAGCCGAAACTTCAATCCATACCAAGTTAAGAATGGATAAAGAAAATTCCCTTATGAATCGTGCAACTCATGTTGTCACAATTAGCGATTCGATGAAAGATGCGATAATTGAAAGAGGGATTCCTGAAGAAAAAATCACAGTAGTTCCGAATGCAGTTGATACTGATTACTTCAAACCAATGAAAAAGAATTCAAAATTGATTAATTCCTTAGGCCTGAAGAACAAAACTGTATTGGGATATATTTCTAATATGTCATATCGTGAAGGCCATGATGTACTAATTCGAGCATTCAAAATTATTTCTAAACAAGTGGATGATTCTATTCTATTATTAGTTGGTAATGGCAGAGAAAAAGAAACATTGGAGAGTTTGGTTAAACAATTAAATCTTGAAGATAAAGTGATTTTTACAGGCAATGTGGACCATTCTCTAATCAAAGATTACTATGCATTAATCGACCTTTTCGTTGTTCCAAGAAGGCGAGATTATGCTGCCGATTTAGTCACTCCACTAAAGCCGTACGAAGCAATGGGAATGAAAATTCCATTATTGATGAGCGACAGGGCTGCGCTGAAAGAAATACTTGGAGAAGATAGAGGATTTATTTTCAAAACAGAAGATGAAGAAGACCTGGCAAATGTGGCAATTAATTGTCTAAATGACAAAAATGAATGCTCTAGAAGAGCAAATATTGCGCATCAGTGGCTAATCGAAAACAGGACATGGGATATGAATGCTGAAATTTACAAGCAATTGTACAATGACATAATTGGAAGGTGAAACAATGTCCGGGATTCCTCACAATCATTGGGATGGTATCAACCATCCATATGGTATGTTAGAAAAACATTACAATGAAAATGGCTGGAATTTGGTCAAAGAAAACAAGATCAGTGTTTGGGGCTCTTTTCAACCCGTAGAAGTTCAAGAAAACATTGACTGGGATTTGAATCCCTTAGATAACGATACGTGGTCATTCTACTATAACGGTTTGAACTGGTTATATTCTCATCTTTGGGGAATTGATAACATGAATCAAAGTCCGGAACGAATGTTCGAAATTATTTCCCAATATAGTGATCACATCAATTCTGATAACCCTAATAAAATGGTTTGGTTCGATCATGCAACTTCAGATAGATTATCGATTTTCACCGTTATATCTATGCACCCTTGCATTAAGATTGCCTCTTCTAAGTTTCAATTAAAAATGAAAGCTTTAATCTTTCAGCATATCGATAAAATAATACAATTTAAAAACTCTAAAAATTGGATAGATAGTAACCATGGTATTTTTCATGCGCTATCATTAATGAATGCTAGTAAGTTAGATTTCGTTGCAAAGATTAAACCTGCTACTGAACAGGAGGGCGTTTCATATCTCTCTGAGACATTGCTCAGTATACTATCATTAAAAGAACACTTCTCATTGGAACAATCTACTTACTATCACCAATTAGCAATTAGTTTACTAGAATCTTTGGATTCAAATAATTTGAAGTCGATAGGTATTGAAAAAGATTCTTTTATTGAGAAAATGATAGATGCCAATTACTGGATTACAAATACATCTAGGAAATTGATTGCCCTCGGAGATACGTCAGCCGTATCAAATATACCAAAAGAGTTTGCATACAAATCAATACCGAATAAAATGGCAAAAACTTTTACTGAAACTGGATTTTCAATAGTGAAGTATAATTCAAACAAAGGGTGGAACCATTTCTCGTTTTTACATCGAAATAAACGCGCTCCTCACGGGCATTTTGACGCCCTATCAATCACGCTCAGCAAAGGTGACAAGGAATTCATCATTGACAGTGGTGGCCCTTACAGATATGGCAATCAACTCAGATTCAAATATTTCATGTCCACATATGCACATAATGTTGTAATAATTGATGGTAAAAAACATGAATCTGGCGCTAAACTAATCGATTCTAGATTAATTTCAAATGGAGTGTTTATTGTAGAAGCCGAACATTCCGGATATTTCCCCGTTAAGCATACAAGGAAATGTGTATATGTCAAGAATAAGGGCCTTGCAGTAATTGATTATTTTTCCAATATCGACTCGCCTAGAAATATTGAATTATTATGGCACTTGCATCCAGATTGTACAATCAGTGATGATTTTAGTTTGATCACCAATCAAGAAGAGAAACTTTCGATGAGAAGAAGTATTTCGACCAATAAAAAAATTATTTCAGGAATTGATGGCGATAATCCCCAGGGCTGGATCACCCCCGGTATCGGAGTGAAAGAGCCTTGCCCAACAATAATCGAATCATTAGATGTTGAAGCGGATACAAAAATGGTAACGTATTTTGAATATGAAAAAGGATTCTTTGATTCATTTGAGCATATTGAAGAAATTGGAGATTGGAATGTAAGTTTTGATGAAGTTGAGGCTAAAGAATTTGGTTTCAATGCAGATACAATTTCAAAATATATTTCCAACGACCTTCTGTTTTGGAAACCAGGTACATATTTTGAAGATAGAAATATTTTCAAAATTAGTAAATCTCAACGAAAGATAAGCCATCTAAAATTATCTTTATCCGAAAAGTCAGGTGTTATGCAAAAAATAATTGAAAACAGAGTAAATCAGAAAACCCCTACAATTTACATCATCAGTAATGGCGGTTCAGGATGTCATTATTTAGGTGGATTAATATCAATGAAAGATAATTTTAAATTAATTGATGAAGTTTATTTCCCTCCCGTTATTATCAATGAAATGGAACGTCTGGAACTGGCTTCTGCAAACTGTTTAGTTGAAATGGTTAATCTCGTACACTTGGCAGATTTAGAAAATCAACATTTAGTCCCCATCAATACTATGCACCTGAGAAGAGATACCCCTCTATCAAAAATAAAGAGGTTTTCTGTTAATCCACTTTTCATCTTCCTTATTCGAAATCCCATAGATATCGCAATATCAAGAGGTTTAAGAAAGGCAGAATATAAAAAACAAAATCTAGAGAATAGAGATTTAGAGGATGATGATTATCTTAAAAAACAGGCAGTTTTTACAAAAAATCATTTCAGTAGATTGTTTTCTGAATCAAATGATGTAGGTGCTTTGACGATCCGATATGAAGATTTGACTGAAAACCCTGTTCGAACTATGAAAAATATCTTTGAATATTTTCAATACCCTGAGTCTGAGGAAGAAATTGAGGCAATGATAGCTGAATATGAATCTGCAAAAGATATCTCAAAGAATAAAAATAAGTCCGCTAAGCCTTATTTGACCAAAAAACAGAAGAAAATTCTGGTAGAAACTCTTGCTGATAGTTGCAAAAACTTAGGTTACGAAATTCCAGATTATGTGAAGTTATGATCACTGACGACCAGCATCAAACATCTCACGTAGAGAGCCATCTTCTAGCATCTCTAGAGCGATATCAGATCCGCCAATAAGTTCGCCATGGACAAAAACCTGTGGCATTGTAGGGAAATCAGACCAAGCACAAACTGAAGGTATAGCCCTTGGGTCAGAAAGAATGTTG
>MDSW01147953.1_pt1 | contig 13708 bp, 10 predicted proteins | sample 811171 | NCBI WGS metagenome assembly MDSW01 (sample SAMN05326641, study PRJNA326480) | marine metagenome | isolation source: seawater | place: Atlantic Ocean: North West | collected 2012 | reverse complement strand
TATCGAACTCACGCCTGAAGCTTTAGAGGAGCAACGCGGCTTACCACTGGCAGGGGTAGTGGCTGCCGGGCCTACAAATTTGGCTTTTGAGCAGAGCGACCGGATCGACTTCAGCGATATGTTTAATGGCAATGAACAATTTGTGCTGCAAGTCAGTGGTGACTCAATGATTGAAGCTCACATTTCGGATGGTGACTATGTGGTCGTGAAGACCCAAACGAATGCCACGGATGGGGAAATGGTGGTCGCTCAAACCGAGGGAGGGGAAGCGACACTGAAGTATTGGCATCCAGAGAAGAACCGTATCCGGTTGCAGCCCGCCAATTCATCGATGGATCCGATTTACGTTTCTAACGCTAGCGTTTTGGGGGTTGTGGTTGGCGTGATCCGCCAGATTTAATCAACATGAGATTATTAAGCTGATTTATCTAGCTGGTTATTGAGTTTGTTATAGAGGGTTTTGAGTGACACACCTAGTTCTTTGGCCGTGTCGGGCTTGTTGCCGTTGTGACGCTTTAACGCGTTGCTAATTGCCCACGTTTCCAGTTCGCGTAGCGTCTTTCCTGCAAGCATTCGGTCTGCCGTTGGCATTGAAACAGGTGGCGTGGCTTCACCACTATGGATTCTCTGGGGCAGATGTTGAATGCTGATTGGTAATTCGTCGCACAGGATGGAAGCGTGTTCGATAACGTTAGCGAGTTCGCGTACGTTTCCTTTCCATTCGGCGGTCTCGAGGGCGGTGATGGCCTTCGGCGTAAACACATTGAGGTATTGAAGATTGTCTTTCGTGCTTCCTACGAGTCCTTGTTGGCGTTCATAAAGATGAGCTGCTAATAGAGGAATATCATCACGACGCTGTCTCAGCGAAGGAATTTGAATTTCGAAAGGATTGATACGGAAGAGTAGATCTTCACGGAAGTTACCGTTGAGAACCATGTCTTCCAAATTCCTGTGGGTTGCACAGATAACACGGACATCAACGTGAAATATCTGATTGTCGCCAACACGGCGAATTTCCCCGCTTTCAAGTACACGAAGTAAGATAGCCTGTACGCCTTTAGGCAGTTCACCAATTTCATCTAGCATAATCGTACCGTGGTTAGCCATTTCAAACAGGCCGGTACGCTGGGCATCAGCTCCCGTGAACGCTCCTTTGCAATGTCCAAAGAGTTCGCTTTCGATTAAGTTCTCCGGTAGTGCTCCACAATTTACAGCTACGAAAGGTTGATCAGCCCGGTCACTTTGATTGTGTATTTCACGGGCTACCAGTTCTTTACCTGTTCCGGTTTCACCGCGGACTAAAACCGTGGATGGGGTAGGGGCTACACGGCTAATGAGTGATTTAACCTGTTGCATTAAAACATTTTCGCCAAGGAGTTGGCTGTTTCCTTCGGCTCGTTGCAACTGGTGGCTGACAGCTTTGACTTTTCTCGCCAACTGTTGTTTACTTTCGATGCGTTGAAGCAGCGCTTCAATCTCGATTAGCTTACACGGTTTGGTCAGATAGTCGAATGCCCCATAACGCAATGCGGCGATAGCAGACTCTACCGTACTTTTCCCTGTAAGAACCACGCATTCGATTTCATCGGAGAGTTCACCGGCTTTTCCTATGAGATCAATGCCGGACATGCCGGGCATATCCAGATCGGTAATCAGGCAATCATAGTGATCCTGTTGCAGAGCATCTAGAGCCGTCTCGCCATTTGGGCAAACGGTGACGGAATGCCCCATGCGGGGTAATTCATAACTAATGAGTTCCTGCAATGATTCTTCGTCATCGGCGAAGAGAACCTGCAAGCCTTTAGGCGACTTGGTTTTGTTGGCCGTCATGGACATCGCTTTCCTGATTTAGTTCGTGAACGGGAAGTGTAACGACGAATTGAGAGCCCTTATCAGGGCCGTTGCTTGTTGCTGAGATGGTTCCACCGTGCTCGCTTACAATTCGATAAGTAATAGAAAGGCCTAGTCCTGTGCCTCGTCCATCACGCCGACGTGTGAAGAACGGCTGAAACAGCTGTTGTAAAACTTCCGGAGTCATACCGCATCCGTCATCGGTGATCGTAATACGACATTGACTGTCATTGCCGTCGAGTTTCACTGTAACGAGCCCGGAATCATCAAGACTGTCGAGGGCATTTGTAATCAGGTTGAGCATGACTTGTTTTATTTCCTGGGCATGGACGACAGCCACAATGTCGCCTCGTTGACATTCGAACTTGACTGATTTGTCTTTGTACTTGCCGACGTGCTTGATGAGTTCCAGTGTGTCTTCAATAATCGGCTGTATCGACGTTTGCTGACGTTGTGTTTCGCCGATGCGAGAAAAGTCTAGAAGTCGTTCTGTAATGCCTTTACAACGAAACGCTTCGTGTTGAATGCGTTGGAGGTATTTGCGAATTACTTGCATGTTGTCCGAATCAGATTCGTCATCAACCGAATTAGCCAATTCGCTAATTCGCGATTCCAAAGATTCAGCACACATAGCGATCGAGGCGAGAGGGTTGTTGATTTCATGAGATACACCAGCTGCCAGAAATCCAACACTTGCCAGTTGTTCGCTGCGAATGGCCTCCTTCGTTCGGATTTGAACCTGATCGTCGAGGTCGTTACGGATTAGCCGGAAGTTGCGAGTCATATTATTCATGGCATCAGCTAATTCGGCCATGTCGTCATCGGTGTCTGTTTGGATTTGAAATTCGAGGTCTCCCAATGCGACCCGCCGACTACCGGAAATTAGTTTATTGAATGGCTTTAGAATCCAGGCATGCCCAAGTCGGATTAACTGGACGAGTAGGGCAGTGGCTGTGATCGTGGTGATCCAGGTCACGACGATCCATGTTCGGTACTCTAGACGTACTTCATCTACAAAAGATCCCATTCTCTGTTGAAGGATCCTTGGTACCATGTCGGATTTTTGGGTCAGTAGTGTCATCGACCCCTGAATGGCATTCGAAGAGGCTTTCGAACCTAAGGCATCGGGAATCTCCAGCATTTTATGGACATTTGCTAGTTCAGCACGAATCTCCTCAACAAGCTCTAATTCACGCTGAGTATCATTGATCGTCAGATCGCTATCTTCGGCATTATCCAACTCCTTTTCGTAAGCATCGATGCTTTTCGACAGCAATGCCATGTGTTCAAAAATCTGATCAATCGTCTTTTGCTGACGGTCTTTAGGATTTGTCTTATAGCTTTCTAAAACGGCTTGCAGATTATCTGTATGATTACGAAGGTTTTCGGAAAAAGGGAGTTCTTCAGCACGTTTACTGATACTGCGAGCAAGACGGCGGTATGAATAGACTCCCTGAAAACCACTAAAGGCCAGAGTTCCGATAATAGTCATCAGCATTCCCAGACAGACGATGACCTTATTTCGAATTGTCCATCTCATTGTGTGGGCCTCTTTAAAACCTTACTTTCGAATCAGTTTCCGAATCATCCAGAGTCCAATGAGAAAGAAGACAATATTTCCCATCCAAACGCTGTAAGGAGGTAGTTCTCCGATCTTGGCTTTATTGACTCCTAGTTGGAAAAATGGATAGTAAAGAATGACGATGGGAAAAAAGACAGTGGCGAAACATGTCCAGAAGTCAGCAACTCGTTTTCGAATGGCGTAGGTCGCTCCAATCAATACGAAGGCTAGGCAGCAAAACCCATTGGCCCAGCGGCGATAAGGCTCAGCCTCGTATCGGTTTAAGGCAAAGCGGGCACTGCGTAGTTCCTGAGAGTTGTTTTTCCAGTTGCTGCCAGTTAGCTCCATTAAATCACCTGTGAGTAACTGTAGGCCCGCTTTGGCTGCGAGAGATTGTTTAAGCTCTTTGATGGTGATATTTTGATCTGAGATGCGTGTTGCAATTTCCCTTAGGGCTGTGTCGGATGGGCTATATCCGCCCCCCTTTTGTCCTGCTAGGGAGGTTAATGGTAATTCGTACTCGAATTGCTCGGGCCATTCTCCAAAGAATTCCGAACCGATATCAAATTGGGTGTCTTGCAGTACGATTTTAAGCTGGTTGTTATCGGTGTTAAGGTTTAGATGAGCTCGTTGGGCTACCAGGGTGACCGGCGGCGATTCGTCATTATTGTGTAGCGAGATGGTAGGACGAATGAGCGTCTCTCCCTCGACATCTTTGACATGGATAGAGAGCGATGACGTTGAGAAAGCCCGTTGAGTTCTCAGCATACCGTAGGCAATATCTTCGAAGCTTTGTAGCACAACCCGATCGACTCCACGGCGTCCCCAGGTAACTGCGACGTCATTGAGCCAAACTGCAATTAGAGAGACGACGAACGACAGAATAATGGCGGGCCAGATGGCTACCAGTGGTGAGATTCCGTTGGCTTTTAAGGCCACGATTTCATTTGCACCCGACATCCGGCCGTAGACCAGACACGTTGCCAGAAGCATTGTGGCAGGAATTGCCATGCGGAATACATCGGGAAGTAAATACGGAATCAGACGCAGCACCGGAACCGGTCCCAGACCCTCCTGAATGGCTCGTTGGGTGAGCAGAATGATCAGCAATAGGATTGTTAATCCCATTAGTGTCATCAAAAATGCTTTAATCAGCTCCCAGCCGATATACCGTGACATGAGTCCCAAAAAGAATCTCCGATGATTTGTAAAAGTTACAAAACTTATCGGAACTCTACCATTTTCTCAAAACTGAGGAAATGTTGATCCTCGTTCCAGCCTCCGTTACTTACGGAATTCACTCATGATGTAAGTGATGGCTTTGGCCATATTTCCGAAGGACTCGGTAAATTGGCCATTCTGTAGTTGCTCCGTACTTTCAACAAATGCTTCATCAAACGGAGCCCAATTGAACTTATTGGGGTGTCGCTGCGCTAGTTTTCGTATTTCATTGGCAGTTTGCCCCAGCGACTGCATGATCTGCTGGTTGGGGATACAGTCATATTGTGTGTGAGGCCCAGCACCAAATCTAAATTCGGGGTCCAGAGTTTCACCTGATTCAATCCCTGCTCGCCCCAAGGCAAAACCAACTAATACTGTTGCGATCCCTGCTGCTAATATTCCAATGCCGATTATTGGCTGCATCGTAAACAATAAGAGGCCTGCGAGTCCGAAAACAATACTTGTCACGAGGACAGCCGGGTGTAAAGGCTTGGCAGGCTCCGTCGTTTTGCCGATCACTAATGGCTTGGTTTCCTGCTGGTTGGTTACGTATGTTTCACCGTGTATTTTCACAATGATGATCGTGATATTGTCAGGGCCACCACGAAGATTAGCCAGATCCAGCAAAAACTGCGCTGCTTGCTCTGGAGCAAGGAGTGCCATGGCCGCACCAATTTCAGCGTCGCTGACTTCACCACTGAGTCCGTCACTGCAGATTAGGTAGCAGTCACCATCCTGAGTGGGGAACGGGCCTTCTAAGTCGACTTCGACCTCCTTATTAGGCCCAAGCGACCGAGTAATCACATTGGAAGGGACATTTTCTACGTCGCCCCCTTTAGCTTTCAATTCCCACTGCAGGCTATGATCAAACGTTAGCTGCTCAATGATCTTGCCACGTTGGCGGTAAACGCGACTATCACCAACATGCCCACAAATAATTCCCTGAGGTAACAGCAGGATAGAACTGCAGGTTGTACCCATATTATGGAAATCAGGATTTTCCTCACCCTTGCGACGGATCTCTGTATTTGCTTTGATAATGGCTTTTTCTAGAGCTTCCGGCGGAGACAGATCCTGGTAGACCAGATAGTGATGAGGAATGTGCTCCACAGCATCACGGCTGGCCAGTTCGCCCGCGGCGTGGGCCCCCATTCCATCACAAACTACAAATAAATGCCCCCGGTGATGATAAGCATCCTCCTCACTTTGAAGGACAACAACGGAGCTATCTTGATTGGTAGCTCGACGCATGCCTTTATCTGTTACCTCAACAACCGTTAAGGTGTCATTCCAATTGTGGTCGTGCTTAACCATGCAGTTTAGGCCAGTGGTGGGACATTAATATTTATATTTAATAATAAACTATACAACGTATTTCGGCTAAGGCGCACTGCGAAGCTTGGAAAAAGCGTTTAGTTGGTGATTGCTAGTGACTACAAAACTGGTAATTGCTACACTTTCCACCCGAATTCTTTTCAGGGAGAGTAAGATGTTTCGTAATTCAATCTTGTTAATGCTCTTGTTGGTGACCGGATTGGTACTCTGTCAGCCAGTCAATGCTGCAGTACGACGGCGCATTACGATTAAAACTTCACCCCCCGGAGCATTAGTTTATATTGACGACCAGGAAATCGGGGTAACACCTGTTTCCACATCGTTCACTTATTACGGCGCTCGTAAAATTCAGATTGTGAAAGATGGATACGAAACCATCACAGTTCTACGCGAGATAAAACCTCCTTGGTATCAGATTCCGGGGATCGATTTTGTTACGGAGAACCTAATTTCACGCGAATTCCGAGATGAACGGTTGTTGCAGTTCAAACTTGTTCCTTTGCGGATTCGTACAACAGCAGAGTTGATTAAACGAGGGCAGGAGTTGAAACAGCGTGCTCGCCAGGGGGTCGTTGCTCCTTCAGGAGCACAGCCAAGATCGCTACGACAATCCTATCCAAACATTCCGATGAATCCGGCTGGTATTCCCGCAAATGGTCGCAGACCTGCTCTGCTACCTCTGTCACAACGGCAGCCGGCGCGATTACCACAGCGGTGATTTCACGCCAGCACCGACTGGTCGCCGATCTAACATACCGCTAACACCTAATTGGCGTGGGTCTGTTGCGATCTTATCTGAAAAGACCCGCAAATCGTTGAGAATTGGTCGCATCCGCTTTGTAGCTTCTTCGATGTTTGTGGTTGTTCTTTTGATGCTGTAGTAAAGCTCATCGTCATGCACAATTTTATGCAGACTACCTTCCGCATTATTGAGTGTTGTTACTAATTCGTTCATCTGGCTGACCGTACTATCAAAGTTCTCGACACTTAACGTGATGGATTCGACTAACATCTCCCCACGTTCGCCAAGGGGGCGCGTGAATTTCTCCAGATTATTCAGATTGGTCTCGGCCTTCTTGCCAACGGTTTCAAAATACTTCATGGTTTGCTGAGCGGATGCCAGAGTGACTGTTGCCTGACGCAGTACCACGGGTATCTCGTTTACAGATTCTTTTAGCTTTCGTTGTGTTTCCTCGTCACCAACAATTGTGTTGAGAGAGTTCATGGCGGCTTCGAATTTCTGCATGGCCGTGTTGGTTTGAGCAACCGCTTGTTGCAATTCCGCTTCACGTTCGGTAAATGACTGATTAAGATTAGACATCAACGTCTTGAATTCACTGGCAGCTCCTTCCACTCCTGTCCCGGCTCCCTGAATTGAACCGAACGTTTCGGACATATTCTGCTGCATGTTTACCAATACAGTCAGTGGATCATCCAAGACAAGTCCGTTACTAATCATGGAACCAGCCGTGATTGGTTCCAAGCTTTGTGCCTTTTCCTGGTCATCCAATAAGCCATCACCATCTTTATCAAATTCTGTCAGAAGTAAGTCAGCAGGTTTAGAGACGAATTCCAGAATGGCAGCCCCGGTGAGTAGTGATCCCATTTTGATCCGACAGGACTCATGATTTCGAATTACCACACCTTGATCCACCGCTATCGTCAGAATGACTCCGCCATCGGGTTTCAATTCAACATCCGTGACGCGTCCGATTTCGACACCACTTTTACGTACGGTCGTACTTTCCCGCACTCCAGGAGCTGAAGGAAACTGGACCATGATCTCGTAACCTGCGGTTCGCAGATTGGGAAAGGCTTCGAACATTACCAGTAGAGCTAAAGTGATCATGCAGGCAAGTATCATCACTGCACCAAGGCGTCGTTTTAGTTTGTGGTCATTCATGGTATTGGTTTCAAGTCAGTATCGGCGTGTATTAAACAATATCTAATTCACGCAGTCTGCTACCTGCTTCTCCTTGAATGAATTGTTGTACACGTGGGTCAGTGCAATGCTCAATTTCGCTCGGCGGGCCATCAAAGAGGATTTGTGATTCATACTCATTCAGACGATGGATTGGATAGAGCATGAGTATACGATCGGCGACTTTACGCGCGGTCTTCATGTCATGTGTTACCAAAATGCTAGTGACACGATGTTTAAGCCGACTTCGCATAATCAACTCATTAATGATGTCGCTGACGATCGGGTCGAGTCCGGTGGTTGGTTCGTCATAAAGTACTAATTCCGGTTGCAGAATCAGTGCGCGTGCAAGTCCAACTCGCTTCCTCATTCCACCGGATAAGTCGGCTGGATGTTGTTTCAGTGTTGTTTCCGCCATACCAACTTCTCGCAGCGCCTGTTTTACTAACTGAAACTGATCGTCGATCGATAGTTTGGTTCTGGTTGAATCAGATGACGAGTGCAGCAGTGGAAAAGCAATATTTTCGGCGACCGTTAGACTGTCGAACAACGCCGAATTCTGGAAGACAAATCCAGTTCGACTCCGTAGCCTTGATAATTCCGGTTCACTGAGGACCCCCAAGTCCTGTTGGTCAAATAAGACAAACCCTGATGTCGGTTTTAATAATCCGACTAAGGTTTTAAGAAAGACGGTCTTACCACAACCACTTTCTCCAATGATTGCGACTGTTTGACCATGACGTATGGACACGGTGAGATCTCTTAAGATTTGCTTGTCCCCAAAGCGCATATTGAGCTTTTGCGTTTCCACCAGATTTTGGGAAAACGTGTGGTCGGTGTTACTAATTGTGTCAGGAGCGGTTGCCATTAGAACAATGAAGCTCCTGCTGGATTGAAGTAATAATAAAGCTTGTCGAGGCTAATGCCTACAAACAGATCCATCACCAGGATTAAAACGAAACTGGTCACGAAGGCCGCAGTTGCTGCGTTGCCAACCCCCTGAGCACCTCGATTACTATGAAAGCCAAAGTAACAACTGACAACCGCAATACAGCCACCGAAAAAGAGACTCTTGATAATACCAGCCAACAAGTCAAATCCCGTGACGTACTGACGGGAAAAATCAAAGTACTGATGAGCATCGATATGCAATATGTAATGACTATAGGCAAACCCTCCAACGATACCCATGAAATCAGCCATCAGCGTGAGGACCGGAATAAGCAGCAATGCAGCGAATACACGGGGTACAACCAAAAAGTGAATTGGGTTAACCCCCATACTTTTCAAAGCGTCAATCTGCTCGGTCACTCGCATGGTTCCCAGTTCTGCAGCCATCGCACTGCCGACTCGGCCTGCCAGCATCGTTGCAGCCAGGACAGGCCCAAGTTCACGTACGAGGGTAAGATTGATCACGGCGCCCATCCGGCTCTCCATTCCGATTTGGCTGAATTGGAAGAAACTTTGAACTGCCAAGACCATTCCGATGAACATGCCCGTTAAACCCACGACGGGCAAACTAAGTACACCTATTTGATAGGCTGCTTTGACAAATGTTCCTTGTCGTAATTTCAGTCTGCAGCCCCAGGCAATGATTTGGAATACAAACAAGGTGAGGTCGCCAATGACGAATGTGACTCTGTCCAATTGTTGGAAAACAGATGTAAGAAACGAGGGTGCATGAGCTACCTCAACGTTTTTACGTGTCTTCTGTAAGTCTGGAATTGATGCCATCTTCTCTGTCCAAGGAGTAAAAACTTCTGTGATCAGTGTGCGCAGCACCAGACACAGAACCTTTTATTGACTTCGGATAGTTAAGATAGAGAACTTAAGGAAAGAATTCCGTATTTAACGAATTTAAGGACCTATGAGTCGTCTTCGCTAAGGTCGGCTTATTCTTCTTCCGGCTCTTCTTCCGAGTTGTCGTCGCTTGCACCTGAGGCTACCGTTGCAACGACTTTTTCCTGTTCCTTGGCAATCTTTTTACAGAATTCCCCTTTGAAATCCAGTCGTTCAATCCGTTCGTGGTCGCTATCCCATTTGGCATCCACCAAGATTTTGTTCTTTCCGGCGAATTCACCCTTGAGTAATTCTTCCGAAAGAGGGTCTTCAATCAGCCCCTCGATAGCACGTCGTAGCGGCCGAGCGCCATAGTCAGTGTTTGAGCCAGCATTGACGATGAATTCCCGTGCGTCATCGGTCAGTTCCAGAACCATTTCCAGATCGGAGAGGCGTTCACGAACTTTGGCCAATTCCAGATCGACGATCTCTTTCAGATCACTGACATCCAGGTGGCGGAAGATAATCGTGTCATCGAGGCGATTGAGGAATTCCGGCCGGAAGACTCGCTCGATCTGCTCCATCACGCGTTTCTTCATAGCCTCATAGGAAGCGTCATTGTCGGGAGCCTGAAAGCCAAAAGATGATTCATTTTTAATGGCTTCTGCCCCCGCATTGGTTGTCAGAATCAGAATCACATTCCGGAAATCTACATTTCTTCCAAAACTATCAGTCAGGCGTCCTTCTTCCATTACCTGCAGTAACATGTTGAACACATCAGGATGAGCCTTTTCGATTTCGTCGAGAAGGACAACAGCGTATGGACGTCGACGGATTTTTTCAGTCAACTGTCCACCTTCTTCAAATCCAACATAGCCTGGAGGGGCACCAATCAGTCGACTGACATTATGCTTCTCCATGTATTCACTCATATCGATATGAATCAAAGCATCGGAATCACCGAACATGTATTCGGCCAGTGCTTTGGCCAGCAATGTCTTACCAACACCGGTAGGCCCCGCGAAGATAAAACATCCTGTAGGTCGGCGAGGATCCTTCAAACCGCTGCGACTACGACGTACAGCTTTGGAGATCGCAGTAACCGCAGCGTCCTGGCTGATAACACGTTCATGCAATTCATCTTCCATTTGCATCAGACGTTCGCCATCTTCCGTGGAAACTCGGGTAAGAGGAATGCCGGTCATCTTAGAGACGACCTCGGCGATGACTTCTTCATCAACAGTCCCCAGGGTTTCTTTGGACTTTTCTCTCCATTCCTGTGTGATGGTTTCTTTCTTTTTACGCAGCTTATCCGCCTTGTCTCGCAGTGAAGCGGCCTTCTCAAAGTCCTGATTGGCGACCGCTTCCTCTTTCTCATCGTTGAGTTGCTCAACCTGTTCGTCGATTTCTTTCAGGTTTGGTGGGCGAGTCATTGTTTTCAGTCGAATACGAGCCCCTGATTCGTCGATCACGTCAATCGCTTTGTCGGGCAGACAGCGGGCTGTGATGTACCGTTCCGACATTTCAACAGCCGCTTTCAGAGCTTCATCTGTGATCTTTACACGGTGATGCTCTTCGTATCGCTCTCGCAATCCTTTCAGGATTTCAATGGTTTCCTCCTTGTTCGTCGGATTAACAATAATTTCCTGAAAACGTCTGGCGAGGGCGTTATCTTTCTCAATGTACTTACGGTATTCGTCGAGAGTCGTGGCACCAATGCATTGGATTTCTCCACGAGCCAAAGCCGGCTTCAGGACGTTAGCAGCATCGATTGCCCCTTCGGCACCACCGGCACCAACTAACGTGTGTAATTCGTCAATGAAGAGGATCGTGTTTTTGGCACGACGGACTTCATTCATGACAGCTTTAATACGCTCTTCAAATTGTCCTCGGTACTTGGTACCAGCTACCATCATCGCCAGGTCGAGCACGACAATTCGCTTTTCCATTAACAGATCAGGTACATCGCCATCAATAACACGTTGAGCGAAACCCTCGATAATTGCCGTTTTACCAACCCCCGCTTCACCCAGCAGTACGGGATTGTTTTTTGTGCGCCGGCAAAGAACCTGAATGGCACGTTCGATTTCCTTAGCACGGCCGATGACCGGATCAAGTTTTTTATTTTTTGCCAGTGCGGTGAGGTCGCGTCCAAAACTATCAAGTGCCGGTGTTTTGGACTTCGAACCTTTGCTGCTTGAATCCGACGAGCCGGAATCGCTGCGTGAGCGTTCCTCGCCTTCTTCGCTGTCGAGCCCGTGCCCCAAAAGATTCAGTACTTCTTCGCGAACTTCTTCAAGTTTAAGCCCAAGATTCATTAACACCTGAGCGGCCACGCCCTCTTGTTCACGTAGTAGGCCCAATAGAATGTGCTCAGTACCAACATAGTTGTGGTTCAGATTACGAGCTTCTTCCATCGAGTATTCGATGACCTTTTTGGCTCGCGGAGTTTGAGGCAATTTGCCCATGGTTACCATCTCGGGTCCGCTTTGAACAAGCTTTTCAACCTCGAGGCGGATCTTGCGAAGGTCCACGTCCAGATTCTTTAAAACGTTTGCAGCAACGCCACTACCTTCTTTAACCAGCCCTAAAAGGACATGCTCTGTTCCAATGTACTCATGATTGAATCGTTGAGCTTCTTGGTTTGCAAGCTGCATAACCTTACGTGCCCGGTCTGTAAAGCGTTCGTACATAGGTGACTCCTAAACTCGCTCTTGTCTCATGCTGTACTTCGTAACTACCAAAGGTACACGCAGAACACAAACTCTTATCTATCCAACATAACCGTAATTTGCATTTTGAGGGATACCACACCACCTTTCAGGGGGGCAGTCTTTTTCCTATTTATCTAACTATGCTGCCTGGGTTATCTCAGAATCCTCCAATTTAGAGAGAATTCTATCAAGCAACTCCACCTCCCGCGTGATTTCGAAATCCCATTTCTCCGCTCCATCCCATTTCTGGAATTGAGTGATCTCCACTAAAGCATCTTCGTAACGTTTTGTTAAGCGTAGTAGCGAAATCAGGAGTAAACGGGACTCTAAGTCTCCCGGGAATTCTTCTAATGCACTGTCCAACAGTATTTCACACTTTAGCCAGTTGCCTTTTAAGTATTGGTTTCGTGCTTGGATGAACAAGTCATCTGTGATGGTTTGGGACGACTCTGGGGTGAATTCTTCGACGGCGTCGGAAGAATCATCAAGTTTTTTCCCATCGTTAATGTTTGCCAAATTCTCCGAGTCATCCGCAACTTTAGTGGTATCAATGACTTCGCTATGACGTTGCTGGCTCAACTTTTTCTGACGACGGTAAAAAACCGTCACAATAATACCGTCAAGGCATCCGCCAATCCAGAAAGCTAAAGCGACTAACAAGCTTGCTGCCTGGACGCTTTCATACACCTCACCGGCAAGTTGGAATTCGAGGATGATTGCCAAATTGAAAATAACACCAAATCCAGCAGCAATCGCCAATCCCGTCCACTGACCGTGAAGCCAGAGTCTGGATAATCCGGGCCAAATACAGGTGATCCACTTCAAGTGTTTCATCAGGCGTTCTTAACCTTCTAAAATAGTAAGGGCACAGGGCTTGTATGTCGTCATGCTGGATTCTAGATGTTTTCCAACATTTTCGACAACCACAGTTATTTCCTTATTCGATTCCTGAGAACCTTTTGCTGCTAGATTCCTCCGGATAGCCAGGAAGATCGATGCAACTGACAATTTGGCAGGTTGGCTACCTCAAACAAGCTGCTTTTCAGCTGAAATAGGCTGCCATAAATGGTCAAACGATCATCTCATCACTAGACTATTAGTTAATGCAAACACCGTTCCAAAACCGGTGACAAGGCTGTTTTTCGATGTAGCTACCAGGATACTCATTCATGACTGATGAGCAAAGCAAAGTGTTGAGGATCATAGACGCGAACCTCAATCGCTCGATGGAAGCGATGCGTACCATCGAGGAATACACTCGGTTCATTATTGATGATCGCCCTCGGACCGAAACGCTCAAGCAGATGCGTCATGACTTGCAGGAGT
>MDSW01004621.1_pt1 | contig 13708 bp, 6 predicted proteins | sample 811171 | NCBI WGS metagenome assembly MDSW01 (sample SAMN05326641, study PRJNA326480) | marine metagenome | isolation source: seawater | place: Atlantic Ocean: North West | collected 2012 | reverse complement strand
GCAGCTGGTCCTGGGTGGCGTCGAGGCCCATGCAGCCACGGCAGCGGCAGTGGCGGTGTGGCGTGCGGGTCGCGTGGCGCTCGACATCCAGGCCTGTGTGCGCGCACCCCAGCCCATGGAGGACTGCACGGGCTTTGGCCTCATCACCCGTGCACAGCGCCTGGACTGTGTGTTCCTGGGCGACGACGTGTCAGACAAGATGGTGGTTCGCTTGTTGGCGTTGTGCCCTGCGGCGCGGTGCTTCCTCCGCAACCTGGTCCGTGTGGATGGGCCGTGCGTGGAGGTGGCGGGTGTGGCGTTCGACTTCACAACACGGGAAGAAACAGAGGACGGTGACTTGATCTTGAAGCACAGCGACGATGCAAAGCGCACACAGTTTCAGCGCGCGGCGCTGCAACGCATCACGTTGGAGCACATGAGCACTGGTCGCATTGCGGGAGCGGGAGCGGGAGCGGGGGTGGGGGCAGGAGCAGGGGCAGCCACGATGCGAGGCGGTGCATATAGAAAGCCGTGGTCGCCTTCCCAGACACTCCACCGTGGCCACCCTTTGCGGACCGCGAAGCGCCGCCGCCCACTCCAGCGCCGTCAAGTTGGGCTGTCGAATGTGCTGACCCCCGCGTCGTCCGTGTCCTCTGTGGCCACCAACACGCCGACCGCGAGGGCACCGTTTTCTTTGGCGGTGTCGCCATACACGCCACTCCCCCCCAACAACCAATCTGCGTCCACGCCTGTGTCCACGCCTGCGTCCACAGAGCGTTGGGTGGGGACAGGGACGAGCGGCATTGGCGGCGTGCCGATACGACGAGGCAATGCCCGTGGGGAGACGCCTGGCTCTGTGTTGTCTGTGCTGTCGTGCATGTCGGCCGCCACTGCAGACGACGGGGATGCGTGCATGTAGGGTCGCACAGCGGGGCATACAAACGCTTTGTGGCCGTAGTTGTGGCATTGGTGGCAGCGCGCAAGCGGGCAGTGGGCCTCCATGTGGAACTCCGCACAGGTGAAACAGCGGCGACGCGGTTTGTCGGTGCGCGGACGAGTGCGCAGCGTGGGGGTTGTGGCGTGGCGCGTGTAGTACGGCATCTCAAAGCGTACCAACTGCTGGTCGCCAAACACGACCGCCATGTCTGGTGGTCGCGTTGCCATCCTCCACACGCAAGCCGCCAAGCCGACACCGATGGTTTTTTGGGGTTTTGCCTCATTTGTACCAACACCACACATTTCTTCTTCCATAACATACCAACTCCAACAAACACACGCACGCACGCCACATTGCTCCGTGTGCCGTGTGGTGCGACGAGCAGTGTGCGCTGCACTGCTGTTGGTGCCGCCGTCATGCCGCTGCGTGGTGGGACACTGCTCCACCCGCGTCGAACACGTCCCAGCCAGGAGGTGGCTGCAGAGGTAACATCCGCTGCACCAGGCATGCGGAGTGTGTCGCTATCAAACACACTCAACAACAATGAGGACCCACCATTCTCCGATGGGGTCCTACCTGCACAAGATGAACACGGAGCACGGCCGCAGGCGTCGTGGTACAAAGAACAACCACAGCAGTGGCAACAAGATGGCGCCAATGGCGGTGTGTTCTTGTTGGACGAACAAGCTGTGGCGAGGATGGTGCACGAGGCCTTGCGGTCCGAACGTTCCACGTCCAAGCAGCCGCCATACAATGGGGTACCCAGCGAGTGGTCGCGACCTCCTTCCCTTCCCATCGTGGAATCGCGTGTTCAGTGTCCGCCACGTGGGCGACCTCGCCCCGCGTACAACACACGCGTTCTGCAGGACATTGTCCTCATCGTACTGTGTGTCATGACAGTCATCCTCCTCGCCTGTGCCATTTTCCGAGCGAACAAGCCCATTCCGATTGTCGTGTATGTTGTGAGCCCTTCTCACGGCGACAGCATGTCATCCTACACCGAAGGCCATGGCTTAGTAGCACACGACGTGGTGCACGACGTGGCGCACGGAGAATAGCACCCACCTTGCGTTGTGTAGGGCTGCCACATCGAGGTGGGTGCATGTGTGGAGCGGGACATACAGTACAATCAGAGATCACTTCAACAACACACATCTTGTTGTATCGAGCAACGTCGTTGCCAGCCGCCATAGTACATCACATTGCATGGAGCACGTCATGTATTACCCAGTTGCCACGCGCCCAACTCCTCTTCCTCGGCAATCAACAGCTCCATCCCTTCATCATCATCACTGCCGTCGCCTGCGTCGTAGCTGTGCGCTGGCACCACTTCCATCGTAACCTCGAACGAGCACCCATGGCCTGTGGAGGCACTTGCGGGTGTTGTAGGAGACAAGTGAAGCCACCACACCACAGGCGCACGGCAGATGGGACATCCCTGCGAGGCGCCCTGCAACCACTGCCGCATGCAACCACCACAAAACGCATGGTGGCCGCACCGTGGCAGCAGGGCAATGTCGTGGTGCTCTGCCATGCACACGGCACATGATTTCGCCTTCTGTGGCTCCTGTACCCCAGCGAGTCTGCAGATGTGCGTGGCGATGGCGTGCGGCATGAACGACCGCGCACACGCACACACCCACAAGTTCCACTCCAAACGCCTGCGATCCCCTTTGAAGAGCGTCGTCACACCTTCCACGGCAGCGTTGCGACGGGCTTTGTCGCGAGCATCGTCCGTGTCCACGCGCAGCCGTCCCACGACATTCAGCCACCTGTCCAGTATGTCAGTGGTGTCGGCGAGGGCCTCCAAGCACCGTTGCAAGAGCGTGCGCTGGGACGACGGATCACACGCCTCGAAGTCGATTCCTGCCTCCGCAAGTACACGGAGCGTATCGGACGACGCCAACTTCAGAGCGCACCACGCAATCTCCAGCCGCTGTCGCTTCAGCGACATCTCTGGATCGATCGTGGTACGCAGCAGGCCCCATGAGTCCAACGCCCGCAACAGGTCGTCATGTCCGCTTTCGATGGCGCCAAAGACGTGGGGGTAGGCATGGGGGCGCAGGAATATGTCTCGAAAGGAGAGCGCACCCAGCAATGCGCGCACACAGGACACAAGCTCCACGTCGCCCGTGTCCACGACATTCGCCATCGACAGATTGTTGTTCTGGAAGGCGGTTGTCAAGATGTCCTGCCATGCCCGCCGCAGCGCGGAGGACGCCCATGGGCCCGTCGTAAACAAACGCAGAAAGGGCACGCAGGCGTTCCGAATGGCCTCCACCAACATCTGGTTGTTGGACGCGGCAGGCATCAACATCTTGGTGCGGTCGGCAGGGTTGGGAACCGTGGTTGCCACCACCTCCACGAGCCACTCCATCGCCTCCCCTGCATGGTTTTCTCCTCCCAGCAGCAGGGTGCTCCCCTGTCGTGGCCACCAACGCCCCATGGTATCTACCAAACTGAGGCAGTAGGCCAGCCTTCCCCGCCACTGGAATGGTGTGGGACAGACACAAAGAAGGCCGTTCACATTCAACCATTGAAGCGCCTCGAGGTTGCCGTGCAAGACAGCCTCGTACATGGGTCGGTATATTTCCTGTATAACATTTTTGCCGTCCCTGGGTTCCCCGCCAATGTCCACATCATCATCTTCGTCCGTGTCCCTGTCTTGGATGCCGCTGCATTGACTTGTGTAGTTTGCTCGCACGGCGTACACGAGTTTGTCCCCAAGCACATCCCTCAGCGCTTGTGCGAGCGGAACGTTGAAATGCTTGATCGCACTGCCGAGGACATCGATGATGGATGGCTCGGTGGCACGAAGCCACCCCCACTCATGGAGCAACACCACCATGTCGCGCTGTCGCCCATACATCGCAGGGGTGCGGAACCTCGGGTCGCGCGGCAGCACTTGATGTGCTTCGACCAGACCGCTGCCTGCGGGAAGTGTGCCCTGTCCACTCCCATCCATCCCGCCGCAATCGCCCCCTGCAGCACGCAGCTGCTTCGCCGCATTGCAGTTGTGTGTGATGATGGCCAGATGCATCGGTGTCCACGCGGCCTCTCCGTTCACATCCAGACCCATGTCTTGCAGCACTGCCAACGTCGCGTTGTTTGGACAGGGGCTCACGGCCCAGATGTGCATTGCCGTTAACACCTCGAGGTTCTCAGTGGTCGTATGCCAGGTCAGTGCCTTCACAGACCAGGCACGAAGCACGCGGTGGGCGGCAAACCACACGGCTGCGATGGCAGGGTGGCGGATAGGATGCAGATCTATTTTGATCTGGAAGTGTGGCACGATGCGCAGGGCCGCTTCCACATCCACACCCTCCGATTGGAACAGGTGCAGCACTTCGACACGGTCGCAGGCTGCTGCATACACCAACCATGGTGTCCACTGCTGGAGGTCTGTGACAGGCGGCAGCGCTCCATCGGTGTGCAACAACAACCGCAGCGTTTGCAACGATCCATATGCGATGACCGCTTCTGTGACCGTCCTGGGCTCCAGGGAAACGGAGCCTCCACCACGAGGTACACTCACGAGGCGCGGCTCCATGGCGTCCGCCAAGACAACGCCACGGCGGAGGACGGCTTCCATCACACCAGCTACATCGCGTTTGGCTGCCTCCCAGGTAATGTCGGCCATGTTCGCGGGGAGCTCTTCTTGTGCGAGTTGTGTGGCTGCTGCATGCGCCCATGCCGCATTGTCAGAGTCTGTGGGAGGCGGCGCCTCGCCTCGGATGCGTCTCATGCGAGCCACGGGCGTGGATGCCATTGGTGGAGGAGGTGTGTGCACAAGGGCGACAAAAGGATCATAGTTGGGAATGGTGGTGCAGATGACAAATGTTTCGTCTCCTGTTAACATTTTTGACAGAGGACACCTGCCCCCACACGCCGCTGCGCGCGAAAGCGATATTGGAACAGGCAGTGCAACCGCTGTGTGTAGTGCGTGAGGACAACGATCCTGCTTTTCCCCATGGCGACCCCACCACGACGCACGCATCGCAACCTGCGTGTGTATGCGAGCACGCACCATTGCCCTTGGGAAGATGTCGCGTGGTTGCGTACCTTCCGTGGCTTCCCCGACGCAGTGCCCGAGGATGCGACGCCCCTGTCTGTGTTCCTTGCTTGGATGTACGGCTCTGCCTCAATGCGACGTGCCGTGCACATGTCGCTGTTGGCACGCGATGACGACCACGCGACAGCGCAGGGCCTGGCGTTGTGCAAAGAGTGGGCCGCCCATGTGCCACTGCACATCCGTCGCTTGGCACGGAAAACACCCACCGCGTACACATGGTGCAGGTTGTCTGCGGAAGAACGCTTCCTGTTCACCACCTACGTCGTTCACCACATGACGTTGCCCGCGCAGCAGTGTGTGTTCAACGACTTTGTGTGCTTGTTTTATCGAATTGGGTGCAGCGATGGTGCGAAGGATGCTGCGACGGAGCTGGCACCATGGTCGATGCTGCTGTGCACCTTGATCACTCGCACCGAGGTCGATGTGACACGGAGCAACCATATGGTGCTGCGGTCTGCTGCCAAGCACGGGGACAGGGCGTTGATGGACCTGTTGTTGGAACACAAAGCAGTCGATCTGGCGCGGCACGGTCCTGAGGCGCTGCACATTGCGCTGGAGCACAAACAAAACGACGTGGTGGATCAGCTGCTGTTGGACGGACGCGTGGATCCTGGCCCAGCCAACCATCACCTGCTACTGTCCGCCATCCGCTGTGGCAACGAGGGGGGTGTGCGGCGTCTGTTGGCGGACGGCCGTGTGTGCCCTGTGGCGAATGACCATGAGGCGTTGCGACTGGCCGTGGCACTTGATGAAGGCCCCATCGTTGCACTCCTTTTGTGCACGCCACGCCTTGTCATGACCAAGGAGCTGTGGCAAACACTCCCGTTTCAAGCACAATCGGTCGCACACGCCATTGCCTCCTTCCTCGGGGTACACGGCTCAGGCAACGTATGTACGACCTGCCATCAACGCATCACCCACGGAGACACGCCCTAGTGCCCGTGTCGCATCATGTGTGGTTTGGATCTCGGCGAGCAAACGTGCATGCGATGGTGTGTAGCGCCAACATGACACCTTTTCGTGTTCAATACAACTATTGTGATCATGATGCCCTACTACGGGGACGCTTCGCTGCTGACGGCTTCATCACACCCACAACTGGACTGCCGTCGCCGTCGCTCTGATGCCGCCGCTTGACGGACGACGTCGAGGCAGGTATGGGAGGCAATATACATTGCTCTTTGCCCGACGAGTCAATCAGATAGCTCGTGCGCACTGCGTACGCGGGGAGTGGCATTTCCAGTGCGAACGCAGCCTGTACATCGGCACGGTACCACCCCGCATACCGCGTCACGCAATAACGGCTATCAAACAAGCGAAACGCAGCCTCCGACCACGTCTTGATACGGCGTTGGCGCATGCAGTGGAGGAGGTACTGCACCACGACACCTTGGCCCGCTCGAGTCGCAGCAGACAGGAGGTCTTCCCATGCTTTCTGCGTCTGATGTGGCGTTTCGCGTTGCAGTATGTCACGAACGCTGTCGCGCTTCTGTTGCTTGTTGGGCGCCAAGATGGTGGCGAGCTGTCGGATGTGGCCGTTCTCCGCCAGTAGGTGGAGGATCCAATCGAAACGAAACGACCAGTCGACAGGATGCGGGTTGCTGGGTGAGAGCAGCGCATCAATTACGGCCACATGACCCTTGTGTGCCGCCAAAAGTGCCACTTTGCCCAACACGCTCGGAGACAACGGCGTCGTCGTTGGTGCGACTGCGGCCGACAATAGAACCGCCATCATCGCCCCATCCCCGCTCGCTACCACATCGAAGAGGAGCTCGCCTTCCTTTGCACCGACATCCACATGTGTGCTGCTGCATAGGACTTGCACACACACCGCAGGAGGTGTCACGGCAGACGGTACTGTTCCACCAGCAGGCGTATCAGGGGTCACGGAAGTCGCCTTCTTGCCAACGGCAGTCTTCAGTACATCGTGGTCAAGGGCGAACGTGTCAGGCATGGCACGACAGATGCATGCCAGCGTCCACGCGTCATGCCGCTCGATACATTGGAGCATGGCGGGGTTTGGGGCACGCCGCAGCTGCTCCTTCATAGCAACCAGCAGCGGGTGTGCGGATGGCGCCAGGACAGCTTGCTGAAGGAGCGGGGGCGGCACAGCGCGCCACCAGCAGGGGTTTGTGACAACTGCTTTGAGTGCCGAGAGGGTGAGGTCGCAATGGAGGCGATGGAGAGCAGCCACACTGTCCAAGCAGGCCGCCAGTCCGTGTTTCGCGGGCACTGTTGTTGTCAGGTCTTGGAAGAAGTAGCAGCGGTCATTCGGCCTGATGTCGCTTGCCAGGAGTATCGGGAGCACCTTGGGGCAACGGTCGTGCAGCAGCGCCACACCTCGCTCGCCCCAAGTCGACAAAATGTTGATGACGATCATCGACAAGATAGTCTTCTCCCCTCTTTCGGGGTTGTCACAGAACTTGTCCACGTTCACCAAAGCACTCGTCAATGCCTCCGTGGGTTCGGCATTGCGCACGTAGCTGCTGTAACAAAGCCCCTTTGTTGCCTCCAGCACACGCAGGTATGCCTCCCAGCTCATGTCACGCGTTGCAGGCGCATCCGTCGTCATCTTCGCCGCGATAATGGCCTCCGTAGCCATCTCGGAATTCGTGTCCGCCGCCTGCGTGGGGACCTTGTTGTGGCTGGCCATCGCAAGGAAATCGAATGACGTTCTCTCGGTTGAGAAGGGACTGCAAGGAATACTGCGTTGTGCGTCGGACGTGCTGGGCACGAACAAAGAAGGATAGTAGAGAGGGGAAGGGAATGGATGAAGGTGTGCGTGGCACCATGGCGGGTTGTCGGCGGGGCCACAACGAAGTTAACTTCTGACATTATATCATCATCCAATAAAGTATATTTTCGACTGATAGTTATTATTGTGATCGAATCGAGTATTATGTATGCACAAGGTGTGTTGTTATCTGGACGCTGCTAGGGTTCGTGCTGCCCTCCTGCTTGTGGTGCTGTCTGCATACTGCTGTGGAGCCACGGTCCGAGCAGAAATTCTCCATCGCGGTGAGGATGCTGCAGTGTGAGGTGGGTGGGCGCATTTGCATCCGCAGATGTCGCCGTGCACATGTGTTTGCGGAGTTGTGCCACCTGTCGGCACGCCAAGTTGTTCACCACGAGATACGTGCTTCTCGGAAGCCACAAGTGGGTCGAATCCACGGTGGTCTCCGTTGGCACCAGCACTCCAGACAACGGCGTGGGTGAGGATGGCAGGAGTGTCACACACAGCTTCTTCTCACTGTCCTGTCCGCCGCCGCACTCGGGTCGGTGCGCGATGAACACCTGGCGGACGCGCAGCCGTGCCCGCGGTGGCGACACCTCCCACTGCTCGTTGCGAGCGGTGTCCACGTCCAGCGCCAGCAGCGTGTCGCGGATGGACGGGTGGTGGAACAAGACGACGTCTTGCCTCCCCCAATCCAACAAGGCGACATTGGACAGGTACGCGTGCTGGCAGCGCGCGTGGTGCAGGACGTGGGCATGCACGAGCGTGCGCCACATCTGCCGCTCCTTCTCGTTGCGACGCACGACTGCTGCCATTGCTTCCTCTCGCGCCGTTGGCTCGTCCTCGCCCTGGTCCTCAAACGCGGCCATGTGGTCATCAATGGCAGAGTTGCACAGCGTCTGTGCCGCCATCGCGTTCGAAATAGATCGCTGCACGCGTGGCTCCCTGAGCAACAAGGGCACCGTGGAGGTGTTGGGGTCAAAGAGCTCACGGGAGGCGGCCGCCACCGCAGGACTATTGCCCATGTACCGCGCCCACGCGACCTGCAAGTACCGTCGCGCTCGCGCTGTGTCCCACTGCCTGTACGACGACTCGTCCAGCTTTTCGTCCAGCTTGGGGAGGACGGAGGTATCGATGGAGCGTTGGAGGATCTGACGACGGAGACTGGGTGATCGGGGCGCCGCTGGCACATGCGCGGTATCCACATGGCGACGGCAGCATTGTCGAAACGACGACTCGCGGCTGTGAGTGCAGGGCATGCTATTGTTGGGAGACACGCGTGTGGAATGCAGTCCGTCTTGATGCCTTGTGGTTGGACGTTGCAGCGGATGGTGAGTGGTGGCAGCATGTGAGTGGAAGGTTCGAGAGTAAATTTCGTGTTTGCGACAAGAGTTAACTTTGCTCCGTGGATGCAACCGCACAGCAACGTCACTCCCATTCATGCATCTGCCATTGACACCACACCCCACCATAGTTGCTGTTGTGACGAAACCTACCTTGCACCATGCACGAAAGCCACGCAGTCGACCCAGAAGCACTGCTCACCGTGGCGCCGACGGAACGAATGTTCGAGACGGATGTTGATACCGCGTTTGGGTTTGGGTTTGGCATCGACTCCAGTCCTGTGGCCCCTGCAAACGCCCAGGTGCTCCGTCACGTTACCACGTTGGCGAGGTCCATGGACGAGGTGTCTGTGGAGCAGGGCATCGCATTGCGTGTGCTCCAAGTGTTGACCGACGACAACACCAGCAACGTTGCGTCCGAGTTCGCGGCCACTCCAGAGTTCATGGCCACGCTGATGCAGTTCATGGCACAGGCATCGCACAGGGCCATGGGAGAACACAAGCCTCGGCACAGAACCCCGAGCGTCGGCCTCGCAACGACGCCTTGTACGCCACCAGGCCAGCTCGAAGACGATGAGGATGTGGCCATCGGTCGTGGTGCGGGTGGCGGAGAACAACTTTCGCAAAGGCCACAAGCACCTAGTGCGGACACATCCATGCTGTCGATGGAGTGGTGTGCGCGAGCGGCGAACATCCTGGCGAACGTGTGCCGCCACAGCACACCCGCATGTCTGGCGGTGTGGGGCGAAGGCTTGCTGGCGTTGGCGCACGAACTGCTCCAGCGGCTTGTGGACCACGCGGCAACACACCACACGGACGAGGAGGAGCTCCAGAACACGCTCGCAGCCACCGCCGTGGCCGCCGCTGATGCTACTGTGCGGATTGTGTCCATGCAGCCCACCGCCGACGGACCGATGGCCTTCTCGCTGACCTCGAGTGCCTTGACGGCAGCGGAGAACGAGAGGCTTGTGCGTGGGCAGTGGCGGACGAACGCCATGGAGGACGTGTGCCATGTGGCGTGGCACTGTCTCTACGGTGCTGGCGTTCGGTGGGCGATGGCAGAAAAGCTTGTGACAGAGGGCCTCCTGGTGCGCGTGTTGTCCATGTGCGTCAACAGCGCGACCGCTTGCACGAGTGCGTGTCGCTTGCTACTCCTCTTGTGTTCGGTCTCGCACTCTGATGCGTTGGCGGACGACCAGCGCTCACGCCGCCTTGCGGAGACCGCCAGTCACATTGTTGTGGCTACATGTCGCACGTTGCGCGCGCACTTGGATCCCAACAGTGACAACGATGTGTCATTGTGGGTTGCGGCATGTGCGTTGCTACAGCACCTGCTGTACTGGGCGGCCAAGGACAGTGCCATCGGCATTACCCTGTGGTCGACGCTGGCACAAAACAATGTGTTGGCACCCCTCGTCGACATTGCCCTCCGTCTCCAAGCCAAGCACGTCGTGGCAGTGCCTGTGTTGCCCTTGACACTACTTCGCATCTTGTGTGTGTTCGTGTGTGTGCCCTTCGGTGTGTGGTCGTCGACTGCACCACAAGGGATTCAAGAGTACCTGCAGCGCCTGTACGCTTCCCCCAGCGGTCGTGCGGCCGTGTTGTACCTTGTGTCCCTCTGCGGGTTGGACGACGTCTATCCTCCCCAAGACCGCGAGGATGTTCGATTGTGTTCACGCAAAATCGTTCAGGCGTTGCAACAGGTGTCATCGCCCCGTGTGCGCCGTCATTGCCATGTGTAAGGGACAGTGTGGTGCCAGCTGTGAAGTGGATAGAGGCACAACAACAAACAAGTGGGGCTCTTTGGTTGCTTCCTTTCCCCGACATGCGATGGCACAGCACGACACCCTTCTTTGCTCCATTCTGCATGCTTTGTTGACCCATGCGCCCGTGCTGTCTCGAGTGTTTGAAAAAAAATGTGTGGGGTCGTGGTGTGCTGAAGTCGCCTGCACACGAAGGCGAGGTTGCATGCAGATGCCTTGATAGGGAAATGTTAACAATCTTGAAAGTGCTCACCACACAACCACACACCCGCAGCATCCTGCCACCGTCTGCGACACAACACTGCCTTGTGGGAGTGTGGTGCTGCTGGCTCGACCACCACCTCCCCGTGTTAACAATTTTGATCCTTCTCACTCGCCGTTGCACCTCGTGCTGCACCCCACCATTCCAACATCTGTCGCGTGTAGTTGTACGCGACCACACCGCATCGCACACACACTTCTTCCCACACAAGGGAGCAACGTCACCAAACCATGGCTGCGGCGGCTGTGTGCTCGCCAGGCACGACGGCCCAGGAGGAGGCAGCGCGGGCAGAGGCTGCACGCCTCCAGCGCCTGTTCCAGCGCCGAGGCCAGCAGGTGCCGACACACGGCGTGGTGGCGATCAGGTTGAAGCTGCTGACGGGGGAGGAGGTGCGAAAGACCAGCGTCGGCGAAATGGGCGGCCTCACCACCTACGACGCCATGGGGTTTCCAAAGCGGGGTGGCGTCATGGATCCGCGCGGCGGTGCAGAAGACAACACCGTGTGTGCCACGTGCTTGAACACCGCACGCAGTGGCCACTGCCACGGCCACCCTGGCCACATGGAGTTGGCGGTGCCCGTGTACCAACCCCAGATGCTGCAGACCGTCAAGTACATGCTGACCTGCGTCTGCTTTGCGTGCGGCATCTGCTTGTTGCCTGAGCGTCACCGCGCGGCGCTGCACGACATGAACTTCGTGGAGCGCCTGCGCCACGCAGCGAACAAGACGTCGCTGCGTGCGGCGTGCCCGCGGTGCGGCTTGCCGACCCAACCCAAGCTCGTGACGCACGAGAAGCTGGCGCTGCGGGCAGAGTGGCCCGACGCGACCAACAAGCTCGCCGATGTGGACGAGGCCATGCGCGAGGCCATGCACACTGCGCTCCACGAATTCAACGACCCCGTGCACCACACGGTGGTGGCACAGTGCTTGCTGTCCCTGGCGCTGTCCCACCCCATCGACGAACCCGACAGCTTGCGGGCAGTGCTGCGGATCGAGCCCACCGTGCAGGCGGACTGCTTCCTCATGGACGTATTGCGGGTGTGCGAGAAGACGTGCCGCCCCAGCCGCTCGGTGGACGGCCAGCGCCGTGAACTCCACGCCCTCACGCGCCGCACGTTGTTCATTGCCAGCCCCAACGAAAACATCAAGAAACTGCGCCACCTGCGCAAGCTCTACGACGCAGGCACGGTCGACGACGAGCAGGTCAAGGCGGCGCTGCACAAGTCGGCGTCGTCACTGAGCGCGAACGACATCCTGCAGGAGCTGCTGCAATTCAACATCGCCGACCTGCTGACACAGGTGGTGAGTGCCGTGAATGGCGGCGCGAAGCTGCAGCATGTGCGCAAGACTCGCAAGGGCACCGTCACGGACGTGGCGTGTGTGAAGGACTTCCTCGGCGGCAAGTTCGGGCTGATTCGCCGCCGCACCCCTGTGGGCAGCGTGTTGTTCAGCGGGCGTGCGCCATTGAGTCCTGCGCCCATGCACTGGCCGTTGGATCACCTCGGCATGCCTGCGTGGATGGCCAAGCGCATCACCATCTGGACAACGGTCACGCAGTTCAACCTCGCACAGATGCGCACGCGCGTGCGCAATGGGTACCGCCACATTTTCGGCGCGAACGCTGTGATGAGTGCCGCGGGGGAGGAGGTGACGCTGCGCGGTATCCCGCTGAGCGACCGCCTGGCGATCGCCAAGCACCTCGGCATTGGATGGGTGGTGCGGCGCACGCTGCAAGACATGGACACTGTGCTTTTCAACCGTGCGCCGACGCTGCACTGCATGAACCTCATGGCGTTCAAGGCCCGCATCACGAATGCATACACCGTGTGGATGCACCACACGAACGCCAAGATGTACAACGCAGACTTCGACGGCGACGAGGGCACGATCCACGTGCCACAAACCCTGGAGGCCCGTGCGGATGCACAGGAGCTCATGGCGGTGACGAACTACGTCATCTCCCCGACGGACAGCTGCCCCGCGCTGGTGCCCACGCTCAACAGCGTGCTCGCCGTGTTCCTACTCACCGCCGCCGACACAACGGTGAGCGCAGACTTGGAGCACGAAATGCTGATGGCGGCACAATACCACATCCCGCTGGATGTGCTGCAGGCTCGCCTGGCACGTGGGCCGCAACGCACGTCCGACGGCCGCCGCAGCGGCAAGGCGCTGGTCAGCACTCTCCTGCCACCAGGCTTCTGCTACGGGCCCGTGCGCATGCACGATGGCGGTACCGAGGCCAACGACGGCATCGTCCGCATTGTGGACGGGCAGCTGGTGTGCGGGCAGTGGCGGAAACCCATGTTCAGCGGCGCCCACACCCTCACCCAAGCACTGGAGCGCGCACACGGCCGCCGTGCCGCGGCCACGTTCTTGAATGCTGTCGTGTCGCTGGGGGAGACGTTCCTGAACGCGCATGGCTTCAGTGTGGGGGCTGGGGACGTGTTGCAGCGTGCGTCGTTGCGGGCCCCGACTCGCATCTTGGCCGACCGCGTGGTGGCCGCCATGGCGAAGGTGGACCACACGGACGGGCTGGCGGCAGACAAGGAGCAGGCCCGTGCCAGCATTGCCAGCATGTTTTTGCAGCGTGCGAGCGACATTGTGCACGCACTGGACGAG
>MDSW01104465.1_pt1 | contig 13709 bp, 15 predicted proteins | sample 811171 | NCBI WGS metagenome assembly MDSW01 (sample SAMN05326641, study PRJNA326480) | marine metagenome | isolation source: seawater | place: Atlantic Ocean: North West | collected 2012 | reverse complement strand
CAGCAAACAGCTACGACTACTTGGAGATATGATGATTGGAGAGTTTCTTTATTCATGGATAGAACTGGTCATACAGAACAGTACTATGGTGAAAAGGGAGATCCTTTTATAACTGCGAATTTATCTGTTGGTTATAACTATTCAGCAGATTTATCTTTAAGAGCAACAGTTGCTAATATTGAAGATAAAATGCCTGAAAAAGATAGTGCATATGGATTCCCATTCTTTAACAGAAGCTACTATAGTATTTTTGGTAGAGCTGTTTATCTGAGTGCATCATATAGATTCTAATATATATAAACTATATAATAACAGGGCCTTCTAGTAAGGCCCTATTTTTTTAAATTATGAAAAATTTATACACATTATTAGTAGCATTTTTTGTGGTAAATATATACTCACAAGAAATAGAGGAACCGAAAACGGTAGTCCCTGAGAATCCTGAGAATCTGATTGTTGATTCAATTGATATTCAATCAGGAACTATTCAAAGTCTCCAAAAAACACAAGAAGAAATAGATAAACTAGACGAACAATCCAAAAAGCTTACAAATGAATATAAGGATACTATCGTTGAGTATGAAATATTAAATAAATATGACAATCAACTTGAGAGAATAACAATAAGTCAGGCTGAAGAAATTGCAAATATTACAAGGCAAATTGAAGATTTAGATGATACTAATAAATATGTTTTACCTTTGTTAGAAAGGATGGTTATAACATTAAGAGAGTTGATTGAAATAGATGTACCTTTCTTATTAGATGAAAGGATGTCCAGACTCGAAGAATTAGAAGATATATTATTTAAAGCTAATTTTTCCACAGCTGAAAAATTTAGAAAAATATATGAGGCTTATCAGATAGAAAATGAGTATGGGAGAACTATAGAGGCTTATTCAAGCTCAATAGATATTGAGGGTGTAAATTTAGCTGCTCAATTTTTTAGATTAGGAAGATTGAATTTATATTATATGACTCCTGATGGTGATGAAACGGGTTATTGGAATAAAAATACTAACTCTTGGGTTCATCTTGGTGGTAAATATGCAGATGAAATTGATGCTGCATTAAAGATAGCATATAAACAAGCCCCGCCAGATTTTATTAATTTACCAGTTCAGGGAGTGGAGAAATTACCAGTTCAGGGAGATAAGAAATGAAAAAGTTTTATCTATTAACTTTCATTTTGTTCTTTAATATAATCATTTCTGCCCAAGAAAATGAAGAAGAAGTTGATCCAAATATCGAAAGAGTTGAAAAAATACAAGATCTAATTGATAGAGTTAATCAAAACAGGGCTGAATTATCTTCAATGGATAATAAAAGGCTTAATGAATTTATAAAAAGAGTTGCTGACAGACGATTTTTGCTATCTAAAGCAAAAAAACAACTATCAGATGAAGAAGCAAGAAATAAAAGACTTGAAGATTTATTTGAAGCAAATGAAATAAAATTATCAGAGCTAGAAACTGAATTAAATATAAAGTTAGGTGTTTTAGGAGAATTATTTGGAGTAGCGAGACAAATGGCTGGAGAGCTGCAAGCTGATTCAGAAGAGGCATATAACTTTACAGAAAATCCTAATAGAGAAGATGCTTTAAATGAAATAGGAAAAATAAAAGTTCATAATCTTAAAAATCTAGAAGATTTATTTGTTTTACATCTTAATGAGATCTCTTCATCCGGTCAAATTATAGAGATAAGTGCAAACGTTATTAATTCTGATGGAGATATTGAAGAAAATAAACTTGTTAGATATGGCCCATTTAATATGGTTAAAAATAAATCATTTGTTAGAACTGATGTTGCAAATAATGCATTTACTGTCCTGCAAAAACAACCTGATAGGTCTTTAAGAAGAAAATTTAGATCTCATTATCGTTCAGATGATTATGCAGTAGCGCCTATTGATCCAACTAGAGGTTTTTTATTGTCTTTATATTTGGATAAGCCTTCTACTTTTGAAAGAATAGCTCAAGGGAAATTAATTGGTTTCATAATTGTTTTGATAGGTCTTTCTGGTCTTATATTCGCTGCATATAGATATTATTCACTATATGTATATTCAAAAACTATTAGCTCAAAAGAAGAGGCTGATATTTTCAATAAGATACAAAATATTTCAGATAAATCAAAAGATATTGATACATTTGAAAGAGAATGTGATGAGGTTTTACTTACAGTTAATGGTAATTTAAGTTGGGGTGTTAATTGGATAAAATTCTTAGCTGCAGTTGCGCCACTTCTTGGGTTGCTAGGAACTGTAATAGGTATGATCGAGACATTTCAAGCTATAACAGTGTTTGGTACTGGTGATCCAAAACAAATGGCAGGAGGAATATCACAAGCTCTTGTTACTACGATGTTAGGATTAATTTTTGCAGCACCATTATTAGCAATGTATACACTTTTATCTGAGAAAGTTTCTGAAATTCTCCAGGAAATTGAGGAATTTGTTGCAGTTACGATTGTTAAAAAGGTTAAATAATGATTGGTTTAACTGATCTATTTGATAGAGGTGGACCAGTTCTATATATATTATTTGTTGTGACATTATTTATATGGTTTATTATTTTTTCAAAGTACTTAAGAACCTCATATAACAATAAAAACTGGATTCAGAATGATTATAAAAAATTTTCTGAGGGAGTTAATATCAATAAAAAGAATGTTCACCTTTTTGAGGAATCATTTCTTATTCATATAAAAAGAGTTGCATCACAAAGATTAAAAATATTAGATGGTCTAATTGGTTTATGTCCAATGCTTGGATTGCTTGGAACTGTTTATGGCATGATTGAGGTATTTGAAGTCCTTGCAGTATTAGGTACTGGCAATCCTAGAGCAATGTCCACCGGAGTTGCAAAAGCTACGATACCCACTATGGCAGGTATGACAATAGCCTTAAGCGGTCTATTTTTTAAGTTTGATTTGGCAAATAAAGTTGAAAGATATCAAGAAGATGCTCGTCTTTATTTAAAGAAAGTGGTTACTTTATGAAGAGATACAATAAAAGAAGACAGGCTCAAGAAGAAGCAGCTTTAGATCTTACTCCTATGATGGACATAGTTTTTATTATGCTTATATTCTTTATTGTTACCACATCATTTGTAAAAGAAACAGGTGTAGATGTAAATAGACCAAATGCTGAAACAGCTGAGAGAGATGAAAAGGGAAATATATTAGTTGCTATTACTGAAAATGATGAAATCTGGATAGATAAAAGAAGGGTTGATTTAAAAGCAGTAAGAGCAAACATAGAAAGATTAAAAATTGAATATCCTGAAGGCTCTGTCATAATTCAGGCAGATCAACGCTCAAGATCTGGATTATTGGTTGAGGCAATGGATCAGATAAGGTTAGCTGGCGTAACCAATATATCTATTGCTGCAAAAAATGATAATTAAAAAATACGAAAAATATTTTCCACATGCTCTTTCATTTATAGCAGCGTTCCTAATATTCCTTTTAATGCAATACCTAATTACTACTGATATTTTTAATAAAAAGAAAGATGATGACATAAGTTATTTAGAATTTATTAGAATTAATACTGATGATTCATTATTAGAAAGAGACAGAAAAATACCAGATAGACCAAAACCTGAAAAAAGACCACCACCTCCACCTGATATTGATCTTCAACAAGATACAAAACTTATAAGACCTAATTTAGATATTGAGTTACCTAATTTTTCTGTTCCTGTAGATTTTAGTGGAGCATTTCTTGGTAATATGACAGATTTACAAGGCACATCGTCTGCACTAATACCAATGGTAAAAGTTCAACCTCAGTGTCCAGTTCAAGCAATTCAAGGTGGTATAGACGGAACAGTTCAAATATATTTGGTCGTTGGACCTAATGGTAGGGTAAAATTAGCAAGAGTTGTTAGAGCAACTAACGGCACACTTTTTAATAAAGAGGCAACAAAAGCTATCAGAAGATGGCAATTTAAGCCTAAAGTAATAAATGGAATTCCGGTTGAACAAGCTGGAGAGTTAACAGTAGAGTTTATTTGTAATGCATAAGTTTCTATACATATTAATAATTTTAACTTCTATCTCTGTATCATCTGAAGAGACTATCAGTAGATGGATGGCCGACTATTTTAAAAGAATACATGATCACATTGGTGATGAAAATTATGATAAAGCTCAGTACGAACTTGAAATGGGAAATAATAACTATTTTAGGGGTGGCAGAACATATGAGGCAGCTTTATTGTATCAATTATATGGTCAATTTTATGCAGTACAAAGCCAATATACAAATGCAATACCTTGGTTTGAGAAAGCTTTAGCAACAGACAAAATGCCTAGAATCGGTGCTCAGGAAGTTAGATTTCAGTTAGCTCAAACTTATTTTATGGTAGGTAAATATGAAAATGTTATACCCTTACTAGAAGATTTTATAAACATTGGAGAAAGGTATAAATACCCTGTTTCTGCCAGGGTAAATTTATTAATGTCATATTCAAACGGAAGGTTAGAACAATATGAACCCGCATATTTTCATATCAAACAAGCAAATAACAAGTCCGATAAACCTCAAACTGATTGGATAGAGTATGCCTTTAGTCTTGCTATGAAATTAGAAAAACTTGATGATGCTGAAGTTCTTGGTACAAGGTTATTATTTTTAGAACCAAACAAAAAAAAATATTGGAATCAAGTAAGCGCATTATATTTTGCAAAAGAGTTTGAACTTAATTCTTTATCAGCTCTTGAGCTTGCGTATGAAAATGATACTCTCAATAAAGAAGATGATTACCTTCTTTTGGCTAAATATTATTTATATCAAAAATCACCTCTTAAAAGCATTTTAGTTATAAATGATGGAATAAATAAAAATTTAATTAAAGAAGATGAAGATAATCTAAAGCTTTTATCAAGCTCATATTTTTATGCTAGAGATTTAGATAATGGTATTAAAACATTAATCAAAGCTGAAAAAATATCCGATGATCCTGAACTTTCATTTAGATTAGGAACATATGCCTTTGATAGCGAACAGTATAAATTAGCGATTTCATCATTTGATATTGCTAAAAAGAGAGGCTGGAATGATATGCCTGGAAGAATAGAGTTAATAAAAGGAATTTCATATTTTGAGTTAGATGATGTTGAAAAGGCAAAAGCTAATCTTATTTTAGCTACAAACTATGAAGATACAAAAGATACTGCAGAGGGTTGGTTATCTTATATTGCACAATTTTAGTTTTATAAATGAATATAATTAAACGAACTTTGCATAAATTATTATCATGATAGAAACAACAAATTTAACTAAAGAATATCAAGTAGGATCTGAATCTGTAAAGGCTTTAAATGGAATCAATCTTTCTGTTAAAAAGGGTGAGTTTATATCCATAATGGGACCTTCAGGTTCAGGAAAAACTACTCTTATGAATATAATAGGTTGCTTGGATACCCCAACCGATGGTTCATATAATCTGAACAATAAAATGGTTAGTAAACTATCTGATGATGAGCTTGCTAAAATTAGAAATCAAGAAATAGGTTTTGTTTTTCAATCATTTCACTTATTAGCAAGAAATTCAGCTTTAAACAATGTAATGCTTCCACTTAAATATGCTGGATGTAAAGAAGCTGAGGCCATTGAGCGATGTAATGAAGCCCTTGCTAGAGTTGGTCTGTCAGATAGAAAAAATCATTCACCATCAGAACTTTCAGGAGGTCAGCAACAGAGAGTTGCAATAGCAAGAGCTTTAGTGAATAATCCAAGCATTCTTTTTGCAGATGAACCTACTGGAAATCTTGATTCAAAGACAGGAAATGACGTTATGAGTCTATTTAAGGAACTTAATCAAAGTGGACAAACTATCATATTAATTACCCATGAAGATAGTGTAGCAGCTCAATCTAATAGAATTATTACAATTATGGATGGTCTGATAAAATCAGATAATAGGAATTAATTATGAACCTTTACAGAAATATATTTACACTAACCCTTGTATTATTTATCTATAGTTGTGGTTCTGGTAAGCCCGAAGAAAATACTCAATATTATAAAAAGCAAGATACGGAGACAAAAAAACTTGAGCTTTCCATTGAAGCTTCAGGTGTAATTGAAGCTATATCCTCTGTTGAAATTAAATCTAAGGCATCAGGAGAAATATTATTTCTTGGTGCTGAGGTTGGTGATTTTATTAACAAAGGTTTTGTTTTAGGCCAAATAGATCAAAGAACTCCTACAAATATTTTAGATCAATCTAAATCAGATTTAGATGCAGCAAAAGTAAGATTATTAAATGCAGAATCACAATATGAAAGGGGACAAGAGCTTCACAACAATGCAAGTATTTCTGACAAAGATTTTGAAGATATTCAAGAAAATCTAGCTCAAGCAAAATCTACACTAGTTAGAACTGAAGTAACTTATGAAAATGCAAAGATAGCACTTGATGATACAGTTGTAAGGTCTCCTATAAATGGGACAATTATTTCTAGACCGGTTGAGGTAGGGCAGGTAATCTCTTCACCAACTTCTGCAGTTGGCGGCGGAACTCTTTTAATGACAATGGCAGACTTATCAAAAGTTAGAGTCAGGGCGTTGGTTGATGAAATTGACGTTGGTAAAATTTCAATTGGCCAATCTGTATCAATAAAAGTTGCAGCATATAGGGATAAAGAATTCTTTGGTGTCGTTGCAAAAATTGAACCACTTGCTAGGATTGAACAAAATGTTACTACTTTTCCAGTATTAATTGATATCAACAATGATGATAATCTTCTCTTACTTGGAATGAACACGGATGTAGTAATTGAAATTTTGAACAAAGAAGTTTCAATGAGCGTTCCATCAATGACTCTAAGAACAAGAAAAGATATTTATTCAGCAGCTTCAATTGTAGATATACCTGTTGAAACTGTTGATAAATTTTTAGAAAAAAAAGTTCAGGGAGAAAATTTTAATAAATTTATAGTTATAAAAGATTCAGGAAGTGGCCCATCTTTAGCTTGGGTTCAAATAGGCTTATCTGATTTATCAAATGTTCAAATTTTAAATGGATTAGAGCCTGGTGATACTGTATATATTCTCCCAAGTAAAAGTTTAGTTGATTATCAGAGACAGTTCAGAGAAAGAGTTGAGGCATCATTTAGTTTTGGATAATGGTATTTAAAGAATCATTAATTTCAGCAATATCTTCTATTAAATCTAATGCTACTAGGTCTATTCTAACTTCATTAGCAATAATAATAGGTACTGCTGCAGTAATCGCTGTTATTGGACTTGGATCTAGTGCTGAAAAAGCATTGGAGCAGAGTATTGATGATCTTGGTGGAAGAACTTTATATGTTAGTCCGGGTCAAAATAGAAGAGGCGCAGTAACTAAAGGTCTCATACCTCTTGATATAAAAGATGCAGAAGCATTAGCTAAAAGCAATGAGTTTAATTGGAGAATTTCTCCAACCATTACAAGAAATCGCCAAATAAAATTTAATACCGCAAATATTAATGAGCGAGTGGGAGCATATCTGCCTATTCATTTTAATGTAAGAGGTTATGAGTTAGAGCACGGCCGCCTTTTTACTGATGAAGAAAACCTAGGCAGAAAAAGAGTTGTAGTCATTGGTTCTGACGTTCCTGGTGAACTAAAAACTAATGTTAAAGGAATATTAAATAACCAAATATTAATAGCTGGTGTTTCGTATAAGGTCATTGGCATTTTAAAAGAAGAGGGCTCAACTGGTTGGCAGAATCCAGATGATGAGCTATATGTACCTCTTTTAACAGGTGCTCAAAGAATATTTGGTACAAATAAACTTGATTCTATTAATGTTGGAATTCCTAATAATAGCAATATTGATGCAGTGATGATGGCAATCGAAGAAATACTTCGTGCACAGCATGACATAGGCCCTGGTGAAGATAATGACTTTAGAATTAGTGATTATAGTCAATTTGCTGATTTAAGAAGACAAGCAACAGGAATTTTTACTGCATTGATTGCAGGCATTGCTGGAATAAGTTTAATTGTTGGTGGAATAGGAGTTATGAATATAATGCTTGTTTCGGTAACAGAACGAACAAGAGAAATTGGATTAAGAAAAGCTCTTGGAGCAACACAAAGAGTTATCATGATGCAATTTATTGTTGAAGCAATATTGTTATGTATTATTGGTGGACTGATAGGAATAATAATTGGTATTTCAATACTTCTTCTATTCTCGTCTTTAAATGATTGGCCATATGCACTTCCTTTAAGTGCAGTTATTGGATCAATTACTTTTTCTGCATTTGTTGGTTTGTTTTTTGGAATATGGCCAGCAAGAAGAGCAGCTAGATTAGACCCAGCTGTATCTTTAAGATATGAATAAATTAAAAGTAATTCAACTTTTACCTGAATTAAATATTGGAGGTGTTGAAAGGGGTACTAAAGACTTCTCTAAAGTATTGGTAGAAAATGGACATGAATCAATAGTAATTTCAAATGGTGGCCTTTATGAGAAAGATATTATTGAACATGGTGGAAAGCATATAAAATTACCTATTCATAAAAAGAGTTTTTTCTCTTTTTTGTTATCAAAAAAACTTAGAAAAATATATCAACAAGAAAATCCAGATATTATTCATGTAAGGTCAAGGATGCCTGCTTGGATAAATTACTTCGCATTTAAAGGCCTTACTAAAAAACCACTTCTTATATCTACGTTTCACGGATTGTACAGCACACCTATTTATAGCAAAGTCATGACAAAAGTTGATCATATGATAGCTATCTCTGATACTGTTATGGATTATATAACTACAACTTATAATGTTCCTGAAAATAAAATTACAAAGATACCAAGAGGTTGCGATTTAAAGATATTTAATAAGGAAAATTTAATACAATCTTGGTTAGATAGTTGGTATGTAGAATATCCAAAAACAAAGAATAAAATCATCTTAACCATCCCAACAAGAATTTCTAAATGGAAGGGCGTTGATAGCTTTATTGAATTAATTTCATTATTAAATGATGATAATTATCATGGTTTGATTGTTGGGCCCACAGCAAAATCAAAACAAAAATATTTCAAGCAGCTACAAGACAAAGTTTCTAAATTAAATTTATCAGATAAAGTAACTTTTACTGGATCTAGATCTGATATAGTTAATATATACAAAATTTCAGACATAGTATTTAATTTATCAATAAAACCAGAGCCATTTGGAAGAACAACTATCGAAGCTATTAGTTGTGGAGCAAAAGTTGCAGGTTGGAATCATGGTGGAACAAAGGAAATATTAGAACAACTATATCCAGAGGGCTTAGCCGATCTTAATAATGTTGATAGATTGAAAGAGGTAGTTCTAAAAATATCTAAAAAGAACTATAGATTTCCTGATGAAAATATTTTTACTGCTGAAAGAATGACGGAAAAAACATTAAATTTATACCATCAATTAGTTAATACAGATTTGTAAACCTCATTTATTTCAGTTATTTTTTTATCAATAGAAAATTCATTTTCAATAAATTCAAAAATAGCAGATTGATTTAATATATCAATATTATCTATATAAGATTCTAGGAGATTTTGTAATGCAATTTGATTATTCTTTTCTGCAAGCAATTCATTAGGCAGGATTAAATCCATATGACCAACATTGGTTGAAAGTACAGGTATCTCTAGATATAGAGCTTCAAGTGCTACTCTTGGCCCACCCTCATCTCTTGAGGAAACAATTAATACTGAGGCATTTTTATAGTACTCTATAAGTTCATCTTTTTTTACACCTTCTATTATTTTAATTTTGCTAGAAAGATTATTTTGATTAATTAATTTAAGAAGGTTTTGTTTTTCTTTTCCAGAACCAATAATTAGCAAGTCTAAATTTATATTTACCCAAGATTTAATTAAATAATCAAATCCTTTTATTTTTTCAAGCCTTCCAATAGCAATTGCATATTTGCTTGAGCTAGAAGTTAATTTTGAAAGCTTTGGATTCCACCAATTTGAAATAACTTTTGATTTATTTTTAATTCCATCAATAGCTTTATTACTTACCCCAATAACAAAATCCGGTTTTTCATATACTTTTTTATTTTTTTTAACCCCATGAACTGATGATATGTGTTTGTAATCTCCTTTATTAATTGATGTAATTATTGTTGTTGTTTTACTGCCATGAGTATGAACAATATCAGGAGTTAATTTGGTTAATAGTTTTTTGAGTTTATGCTTGCCAATAAAAGACCTTCTTCCTATATTTTTGATTTTGTATATATTTATATTCTTATTAAAATTATCTGCTATTGCTTCATTGCATATGAGTATAGGTTTAATATCTAGATTATTCATAAGCAGTTCATCAACATGCTGTTCGATTCCTGCGAAGTTTTCGCTTAAAACAAGATGAACGACTTTCATAATAATTGATTTAGTTGATAGGCCACTTTTTCAACCTCTGCAAAAACTTCATTATATTTATTTTGTTTTTGTAAGTGCATTTTTGACATTCCTTCGACAAGATTAGAGCACTCAATATGACCAACATATTTATTTTTAATTAAATTATTAACATTTTTAACCACTTTGCTGTTATTTTTTTTCGGCTTCATATCAATTAAGTAAGTTTTTCCTTTACAGGAAAGGCTTTCATAAATCATATTTACACTATCTCTTGTAATTAATTTTGAAGATGCTTTATGTAATATTGATTCAAAAGATATTGATTCATTGCTATTAACATCACAAATAAAAACATTTTCATTTTTTTTTGCTATATCAAATATTTTCTCATTCATTGAATTTGGTGTTCTTCTTGAATTAAAAATATATGTATTTTTATCTGGATGTAAGGACAAAAAATAGTTTATCTGTTGAACTAAATTATTAATATTAAAGTAATAATGTTTATTATTGCCCCCAATAGCGATCATTAAAATATTTTGATCAACCTCATTTAAAGATACTCTTGATAATGACCCTTCATAAAAAATTGTATTGTTTAAACCTTTTAACTTATTCAAATCATGAGAGGGTGCACAAATAATATCAAATTTATCTCTTTTAGCTGAAGGAGATAATATAGCAATATTTTTACATGATTCTTTTTGACCTTTCTTAATATCTAGTAAAAAGGAATATGTTTTATGACCAGCACCAATTATCAAGTCATAAAAATTTTCTTGAACTTTATCTATATATTTAAAAATAGGCGGAATGCCTTTTATATTTCTAGAATCAATATTTAAATTACGATCTTTAGATAATTCATCAAGTAAAACTTTAACTTGTTTTTCATGGCCAATATTATTATCTTTTATCCAAAGTACATTCATTATATCTATTATTATATATTCAGAATTATGTATAGAACTAAAGACTTAAAAAATATAGCTATAACTTTGATATCACAATATGGTGATGATGCAGAAGCAGTTGCAATGTTGAGAGCGGCTGAATATGCTGCTGAGCTTAATAATGATGAATGGGTTAAATGGGAAAAAATAGTTAAATTAATTAGTTCAATTGATAAAAAACCTGAGCTAGATGGATAAAATTTATAAATACTTGAAAAAAGGTTAATCTATAGATATATGAAATTTAATTTTTTAACTAATAATTTTAAAGAAATATTAGTTTCTTCATTTGGCGCATTTATATGCATCTTTCTAATATCATATTTAAACACTATAGATGCATCAAATGTATGGCTAATACCTCCATTTGGAGCTAGTTTAGTTTTGGTTATGGCTGTGCACGATAGTCCTTTAGCAAAACCAAGAAATGTATTTTTTGGACATATTCTTTCTGCTTCATCAGGCGTGTTGATGTATTATTTTTTTGGTGAAACATCATTATCTATAGCACTGGGTTTAGCTTTAGCGATAATGGTTATGCAATTAACAAAAACCATACACCCACCAGCCGGCGCTAATCCAATTATTGCAATTCTGGGAGCTAAATCATTTGAATTCGTTATAATGCCAGTTGCAGTCGGGGCATCATTTATCGTTATTTTTGCTTTGATTTATAACAAAATATGGAAAAGATCGTAATTCATAAGCCTTAAGTTACATAATGGATAAGATACAAAATAGAATTAAAGAGTTATTGATTAAAGATTTTCATCCATCAGTACTTAAAATTATTAATGAAAGCTTTAAACACAATGTCCCAAAAGATTCTGAAAGCCACTTTAAAGTATTAATAGTAAGTGAAGTATTTAAAGATATAAAAAATGTTAAAAGACATCAAATTATATATAAATCATTAGGTGAGATAATGAAGCATATTCATGCACTTTCAATAAATTGTTTTGATGAAGGTGAATATTCAAAAAATCCATTAATTTTGGATTCCCCTAATTGTGCACATAAATAATAATGAGAATAGATATTAAAAGTATTGCTACAAATTTAATTGATAAATATTTAGTTGTTCTTTTTTGTATTTTTTGTATAACTATTATCTCTTCAATTGGATTAAATAATTTTAAACTTGATGCATCTTCTGAAGCATTGGTTATAGAAAGTGATGAATCCTTAAAGGCTTATAGAGAGGTTGAAGATGAGTTTGGGGACACAAGTTTTTTAATTGTTACATATGAACCTGAAAAAGAACTTTTCTCAGATCATTCAATTAATCAACTTTCTAATTTAGAGAGTAATTTAGAAGATATTGATGGTGTTGAATCTGTTTACTCTTTGCTTGATGCTCCTATTTTCTTTCAACCTAAAGTGGGTTTATCAGAAGTATCTGATAATTTAAAATACTTAATAAATGAAGATAATGATCTAAACAAAGATATTGATCTTAATCTTGCGAAAGATGAAATTATAAATAACCCGATTTATAAAGACTTAATTATAAGCAATGACGGTAAAGTTACAGCAATGCAGGTTGTTCTTAAAGGAAATGATGAATACAACCAGCTTATAAATAACCGTTATTTAATATTAGATAAACTGGATTCACGAGAACCGCTAACAAGTAATACAAGAAAACAATTACAAGTCGATTTAGATAATATTAATATCAGGATTAGTGAAATTAACAATCAAGAATCTGAATTTAATAAGATTCTTATAGAGCAAATTAGAAATACTCTAGATACCTATAAAGATGATGCCACAGTCTATCTTGGTGGCCCATCGATGATAGCCACTGATATGATGGAATATATCGAATCAGATTTAACTATATTTGGTATTGCAGTAGCATTAATTTTTGCTTTAATGCTGTACTTATTTTTTGGATCTATTTGGTATGTGCTACTTCCATTGACTAACGCATTTTTAGCTACCTTTATTACAGCTGGGTTTTTAGGTTTTATGGATTGGAAGATAAGTGTTGTTTCATCTAACTTTATAGCTTTGTTATTAATTTTAACAATTTCATTAACAGTTCATTTGTTAGTAAAGATTAACGAAATTAAAAAATCAAAAGATCTTAAAAGTGCAATCATTGAAGGTTATGATCAGATGTTAGCCCCATGTTTTTTTGCAGCGCTTACAACTGCAGTAGCATTTATGTCATTGACTTTTGGTGAACTAAAGCCGGTTATTGAATTTGGAAAAATGATGGCATTCGGGATTTCAATAGCTTTTATTTTAACTTTTACTTTTCTTCCTTGTGCTATATACCTAATTGGTAAAAGTAAAACTAAAGATTTTTTATCACTGCATAAAATAACAAATACTTTATTAAACTTTTCAAAAAATTATAAAAATATAATTTCTTTT
>MDSW01080659.1_pt1 | contig 13709 bp, 11 predicted proteins | sample 811171 | NCBI WGS metagenome assembly MDSW01 (sample SAMN05326641, study PRJNA326480) | marine metagenome | isolation source: seawater | place: Atlantic Ocean: North West | collected 2012 | reverse complement strand
CCGTCAGCACCCACCAAATGAAGGAGTGGTAGTTCAGCTGGTTAGAATACCGGCCTGTCACGCCGGGGGTCGCGGGTTCGAGTCCCGTCCACTCCGCCAGAAACTAAGGGTCCCCATGAGGGACCCTTTATTTAAAGGTTATTGGTTATGTTAACAAGTTTAAGAGAAAGGTTTACAGGAAGATTTGCCCTTGTAATACTCGCATTGATTTGTCTGCCTTTTCTATTTTTTGGTGTTCCTAACGACTTTATTGCTTCAGAAAATGTTGCAAGCGTTAATGACGTAGAAATCTCTCAACCTTTTTTTGAAAATCAATATCAGAATGAAATGCTTAGATATGATTCTGAAGGTATTGAAATACCCGATGAAGCAAGAATCTTTGTCAGGCAAAATGTACTTAACACAATCATCAATGACGTATTGACAGAATCATATATTGAAGATCAAGGTATCAATATTAGCGATGAATTTGTTGCTAAGGTGATTCAAACTTCACCTGAATTCATGGTAAATGGAGTATTTTCTAAAGATATCTATTACACCTGGTTGAATGAACGTGTAATTCAGCCTTCGGATTTTGAAGCAGTTCAACGACGTAATATCAGAAAAAGTCAACTGGAAAGAGCGGTAAGAGCAACATCATTCGTAACACCTTCGGAATATCGTAGATATCTCAATCTTGTTGGAGAACAACGAAAAGTCGCTATAGCAGAAATTGATCTCTCTGTGTTAGCAGAACCTATTGAATTGCTAGACGATGATATCGAGGAGTATTATTCTTCTCGTTCAGATGAATTTTTAGAACCAGAATCTATTGATTTTAAATATATTGAGCTAAGACGTGATCAATTAAATACCAATATTAGCATCAGCGAAGATGAGATTCGTCAGTATTATGAAGACTCAGGATCGCGCTTTGCTCAAGACGAGAGAAGGCAAGCCAGTCATATATTGATTTTATTCGGTGAGGATGAGCTGGTATCCGAAGAAAAAGCGATTGAAGCTCTTCAAAAAATAAACAACGGTGATGATTTCTCCGAGATAGTTCTAGAGTATTCTGAAGATGATGGCACGAAACAGTTCGGCGGTGACTTGGGGATGCTTGCAAAATCACAGCTACCGGGTGCTCTAGGCGATGCAATTTTTTCAATGGATCTAAATCAGATAAGCAATATTGTAAGAACAGATTTTGGATTTCATATAATAAAACTATATGATATCCAATCGGACGGAAAAATACAGTTTGATCTTGTTAAAAATGAATTAGAGCAAGAATTATCGGAACAAAGATCGAATGAGAGTTTTTTGGATAATGAAAGAGAATTAGCTGATGCTTTATTTGATGCAGGTAACATTGAAGAATTGGCTAAAGATCTCGAATTTCCAATTCAGTCTGAGATGAATTTTACATCTCAAGGCGGTGGATCTTTTGGTTCCAATCAACTGGTTATCGATGCGATCTTTGATGCACAAAGATCAGCTGATCAGGATATCTCTGATATCATCGAAGTAGACTCAACCCGGTCTATTGTATTTCAGATACAAAAATATAACGAATCTCAAATTAAACCTTTATCTGAGGTCAGAGATACGATTATTTCTGATATGAAAATAGTTTCGGCTGAAATACTTGCCAATGATATTGCTAAAAGATTAGAAGATCAGTTCCGCAACAGGGGTAATATAGAAGAAACTGTCAATGGATTAGACTCAGTTACACTTAGAAACGTATTAATGAACCGTGCATCAGATGATGAAGATTTCATGTTACAAGCAAGTGTTTTTGGAGAAAAAAGACCTCAGGAAGGGCAATTTCAGATTGGTACTGTAATCATGTCTAATTCAAATTATGCTGTTTATAGTGTAGATGAAAGTGTTTACGGCGTTCCTGAAACTATACCTCAGGAAGAAAGAGATGAGGCGAGAAATCAACTAAATCAACAATCTGGATTTTCTGACTACGCTGCACTAATTTCTGAGTTAGCGATGAGGGCAGAAATAAGCAGAAACGAAGAAATTATATCCTCATCCAGCTTATTTGATTAACCGATGCATTTTAGTCGTTAAGAGTATTTATGAAAAAAATTGAACTTCATTGGCAAATACTTATTGCAATTCTTTTGGCTGGGATATCGGGGTGGTATGTCAATCAGATAATAGCATCAGGTAACTCAAATCCAACGCTACTCGGTATCAGTGTATTAGGTCTATTTGACTATGTCGGTACACTCTTTCTTAATGCTCTAAAAATGATAATAGTTCCATTAATTTTCTCTTCTATTACTGTGGGTGTTGCCGGTATTGGTTCAGGTGGAAATATTGGTCGTTTGGGTGGAAGAACACTATTATTTTACGTTTCAACAACATTGGCTGCCATTCTGGTTGGGCTCGTTTTAATTAATCTCGTAAGTCCTGGATATTCATCCGACGGAGAACCCGTTGGAGAAATGTTAGCACTTGATCAGTCTGGTGAAGAAATAGCTAACGTGGCAGAAGGGAGAGGCCCTGGAGATATTGCTAAGGTCTTTCTTTCTATGGTTCCGCCGAATATATTCAAGGCAGCAGCGGATGGTCAGATTTTAGGTGTAATCTTTTTTGCTTTCTTGTTTGGGTATTTTATGACCAAACTCCCGAAGGAGAAATCCGAATCACTTTTATCATTCTGGGATAGTGTTTTTAAAGTGATTATGAAAATGACAGAGTGGATAATGAAATTCGCGCCCATCGGTGTTTATGGTTTAGTTGCAACTGTTGTTGCTGAAGCCGGTTTTGAGGCGGTTGGGCCTTTAGCTGTTTTTGCTATTACTGTGACTCTAGCGCTTCTTTGTCATATATTAATTATATTACCCTTACTGTTAAAATTTATTGGTGGACTCTCACCATCTAAATTTTTTAGTGCAATGGCGCCAGCAATGCTAACGGCTTTTTCTACCGCATCTTCTTCCGCGACTTTACCAATCACTATGGATTGCGTAAGAGATAATGTTGGTGTTTCTAACAAAGTATCAAGTTTTGTTCTTCCATTAGGTGCGACAGTAAATATGAATGGAACAGCCTTGTATGAGTGTGCTGCGGCGATGTTTCTCGCTCAAGCATATGGGCTTGATTTGACTTTTGGTGTCCAATTTTCAATTGTATTTATCGCTTTATTAACCTCCGTAGGTGTTGCAGGCGTGCCCTCAGCGTCTCTCGTAGCAATAGCTGTAATTTTAGGCGCCGTTGGTTTGCCCATGGAGGCAATTGGTGTTCTGTTAGTATTTGATCGAGTTCTAGATATGGCCAGAACCAGCGTCAATATCTTTGGTGATGCTTGTTGCGCTGCGATCGTTGCAAGATTAGAAGGCGAGAAAACAAAACTTTCAGTATAAGTACATTACGAATTGTCATCTAAGTACATACCCACCGTACTGAAGCCTCCATCAACATATAAAATCTCTCCAGTCACCCCAGATGCGAGATCTGAGCAGAGAAAAGCAGCGGCATTACCAACATCTTCAGGCGTGACATTCCTTTTCAAAGGTGAAGTTTTCTCCATATGAGTGAGCATTTTTCTAAAATCAGAGATACCTGCAGCCGCGAGAGTTTTTATCGCCCCAGCTGAGATACCATTCACTCTTATTCCTTTTGAGCCTAAATCAGCTGCGAGAAATCTCACATTAGCTTCCAGACTCGCTTTCGCCAAACCCATTACATTGTAATTTGGTATAGATCGAACTGCACCTAAATAACTAAGGGTGAGTATTGAGCTATTTTGATCCTCCATCAAAGGTAGAGTGGCCTTTGCTAGTGCCGCAAGACTGAAACTCGACACATCATGCGCAATCTGAAAACCCTCACGAGTAACACTTTCCACATACGTTCCAGTTAACTGATCTCTTGGGGCAAATCCAATTGAATGAACCAGTATATCGAGGTTTTCCCAGTGCTTTTGAATTGAAGGTGTAATATTATCTATTTCATCATCAATGGAAACATCCAAAGGGAAAGTTATTGAAGAGCCTAACTCTTCTGCCATTTTCTCTACCCTGGGTTTTAGTTTATCGTTTTGATAGGTAAATGCGAGCTTTGCCCCCTCTCTATGAAATGCGTTTGCAATTCCCCAGGCAATTGATCGCTTGCTTGCTAACCCAACAATCAGTGCTTTTTTTCCTGCCATAAAACCCATGATATTTTCCTTTTTTTAAGTTATATCGAATATTAGTCGCCATAAAACATAAAGGCAATTAACTAGACTGATTTCTCACATCAACATGTAGTGCTAATTTTTGTCCAGGTTTGAGAATTTTCGATTGATCAAGGTTATTCCACCTTGCTATCTCCACTATAGTAACTCTGAATTTTTTTGCTATAAGATATAAAGAATCACCGTTTTTAACTGTGTAATTCAATTTTTTTGAGATCATTTTCGGTTTTGCAATAGACTCTTCTGTCCAAATTATCAATTTTTCACCAATGGGTAATATGTCTTTAGGCGATATTCCATTCCATGACGCTAAAGAGTTTATCTTTACATTATATCGTCTACTCAAAAGCCATAAACTTTCCCCACGTTTAATTGAATGTTCGATACGTTTTCCTTTTCGAGATTTATTTTGCGTATTTATCCGTCGTTGTTTGTCACTTTTTGTATAACTCCTCGCGCTCATATAGGAGACTGGAATCATGAGGTAGTCATCCGTTCTTATAATATTGGATGTTAATTCATTTGCTAATTTGATTTGTTTTGTCGTGGTGCTGTAATTAGCCGCAATCTCAGAAAGTGTCTCTCCATATTTGACAGAATGCCGTTTCCAGGAGACCATTTGCGTCTCAGGTAGAGCTTTAAGTGCATCTTTAAAATCATTTGCTTTATTCTTTGGTATTACTAGGCGGTTTGGACCATCAGGAGAAGTAGCCCATCGATTAAATCCTGCATTAAGCGTATATAATTCATTTAAATCTATTTCTGCTAATTCAGCAGCTATTGATAAATCGATTTGTGATTTAATATCAATTACTTCGAAATACTGATCATTTGAAATATAAGGTAAATTTACATCATACTTATCGTTATTTTTAATAATCTCAACTAATGCAAGTAATCTCGGAACATATGCGCTAGTTTGAGATGAAAGCTCAAGATTCCAAAAATCCGAAGATTTTGATTCACTCTTATTCTTTTTAATCGCTCTTGAAACAGTACCTTCACCAGCATTATATGCGGCAAGCGCGAGCAGCCAATCATCGCCAATATATTTATATAAATACTCGAGGTAATCGAGAGCTGCTTGGGTTGAATATATAACATCTCTTCTGCCATCAAACCACCAATTCTGATCTAATCCAAAACGATCAGCTGTTATAGGAATTATTTGCCATAAACCCGCTGCTTGACCATAAGAATAGGCAAAGGGATCATAAGCGCTTTCAACAATAGGAAGCAGTGCAAGCTCAATAGGCATGTTTCTTCTGTTGAGTTCATTAACAATATAAGGCAGAAAAAAGGCAGACCGAGTGAGGACCTTATCCATATAATCCTTATTTCTTGTTATGAATTTTATTTCAGATGTAATTCGGTCATTAAGCTCAATCTCGAGAAAGAATTTTTTTCGAATTTTTTCGATTAAGTTTCTTGATGGTTTTGACCATTCATCATTATTTGTAATTCTGTAAGGAGATTTTTCAATAGATTTATGAAATGAAGGCGCTTCTTGTTTTGTTGTTTTTTCAAAAGAATTTAAATTGAAATAAATTTGGTCTTTTACAGCTTTATCATTGATTGAATTGGCATTAGAAATATTAAACAAAAATAATATTAATGATAATTTGTATAATTTCATAAATTTATAATCTCTTTAAACAATTATGTGTTATTTTTGATCAGTAGATTTAAAATCAACCTAATTATGCCTAAACAATAAAAATTTTCTAATAACACCAATTATAAATGAAAAAAATTGATATCTATACTGATGGTGCTTGTCGAGGAAATCCGGGTCCTGGTGGTTGGGGTGCATTATTGATTTATAAAGATACCGATAAAGCAATTTATGGTGGCGAAAAAAATACAACCAATAATAGAATGGAAATGACTGCAATTATTGAAGCATTTAAAATTGTTAAAATGGATTGTGATATAACGCTTTATACTGACTCAAAATATGTTATGGATGGAATTACAAAATGGTTGCCTAACTGGAAAAAGAAAGGATGGATAACATCGAATAAGAAACCGGTAAAAAATAAAGATTTGTGGCAAATTCTTGAGGAATGTATCAGTAAGCACAATATTAAATGGCAATGGGTAAAGGGGCACGCGGGGGTGCCTGGAAATGAAAAAGCTGATGAACTTGCAAACCGAGGAATTGATGAATTAACTGTATAGAAAGAAAGGACATACTATGAGACAAATTGCATTGGACACAGAGACAACAGGTATAAATACGAGTGATGGGCACAGGATTATTGAGATCGGTTGCATCGAGATGGAAAATCGTCGTATTACTGGAAAAGAGTTTCATTGTTACATTAACCCCGAAAGAGAAATAGATGAGGGGGCTACTCGTGTTCATGGACTCACTTATGAAAAATTGAAAAATGAACCACTATTTAAAGATATTAAAAGTGATTTTATGAATTTCATATCAGACTCAGAATTAATCATTCATAACGCTGATTTCGATATTGGTTTTTTGAATTATGAACTTTCTTTAGTTAAGAGTAGTAACGTTATTGAAGATAAAGCATTGGTTCTAGATACCTTAAAAATGGCAAGAAATATGCACCCAGGAAAGAAAAACAGTCTTGATGCATTGTGCAATCGCTATGAGATTGATCGATCAATGAGACAAGTTCATGGAGCTCTCATAGATGCAGACCTACTTGCGAAAGTTTATCTTGCAATGACAGGAGGGCAAGAGACATTCGAGTTAAACGAGGCTAAAAGCCATGATAAAGAGGAAAAAATAAAGATCCAAAGAGAGAATTCATTTTCCTTGAAAGTCATCAAAGCGAATTCATCTGAACTAGATGCCCATGAAAATTTTTTGTCTGAGTTAAGAGATAAAGGTGAGTGCATCTGGAATCATGAGGCAGATTAAATCCTAAAATATTGTAATAATTGTGGTTTTTTTATTATAATCAGACCCTTCAAAAAATTAACAATTTCTCAAAATCGGAGTACCAAATGGAAAGTATGCATTTAATAGAAATGGATCAAGGTATGTTGATTTCTGGAATCATCCTCGCATTAAGTTTTATTGGGATTTTTACAGAAACGATACATGGGTTTCACAGAGTAAAAGTTGCAATGCTGGGTGCAGCAGTAATGCTTGTGGTAGGTCAGTCTTATGGTTTTTATTCTCCAGAAGCAGCATTTGAAGCGGTTGACTGGAACGTTGTTTTTCTACTTGGAGCTATGATGGCAGTAGTTGCAATCATGATTAATTCTGGCGGTTTTGAGGTACTTGCGGCCAATATAGGGAAAATTGCGAAAGGACGACAATATATGCTCCTAGCGTTGCTGGGAACCGCTGTGACAGTCATTTCCTTGTTATTGGATAACGTAACGACAGTAGTTATTTTCGGTCCGTTAATTGTTCTTATTTGTCAAAAAATGAGAGTAACGGCAATCCCGTATCTAATGGCGGCGGCATTACTTTCTGATACAGGTGGAGTGGCTACATTGGTAGGTGATCCTCCAAACTTGATGATTGGTTCTGCTTTTGACATCGCATTTATGCCTTTCGCATACAAGATGTTCCCAATTGTTTTTGTGGCGTGGATAGCAACATTAGTCTTTATGAAATATCTTTTTAAAGATGAATTAGCAATTGTTCCTGAAGGAAAATTTGAAGATTCAATTCCATACAAAGATAAGGGTCTTTGGTACAAAGCTCTATCGGTTTTAGGGTTAATGGTAATATTGTTTGTGATACATAATGTTATTCATTGGGAGCCATGGATGGTCGCTGGTACTGGTTTAATATTATTAACTATCCTGGCAAAAGAAATTGAATTTGAGGATGTCATGACGAATATGACTCACGAAATACCTCTTTTGATGTTCTTTGTAGCATTATTCATGATGGTCGGTGGCGTAGAGGGAAGTAAGTTTCTTGAGTACCTCGGTCAATACTTAATTCCATTTTTGATTGACCCTGTCACAGGCGATGTGATCCAAGAAAATTTCATGATTACTTGCATTGTATTGATGTGGGTTGCAGCTATTATGTCTGCGGCTATTGATAACATTCCATTTACAGCTGCGATGATTCCTATCATCGCCTCACTTGAGGCTGTTGGTGTAAATATAGCAGCATTATGCTGGTGTCTTGCATTAGGTGTTGGTATGGGTGGTAATGGAACGCATATTGGTTCAACTGCAAACGTTTATATTGTTACTGTCTCTGAAAAACTTGCTAAAACAACAGGCAATCCAGATATGGCAATTACGCCTCTTAAATGGGCGAAAAAAGGCCTACCAGTAATGTTGTTAACATTGGTGATCTGTACAATCATTATGTACGTTTTCTTTGATTACTACGCAATACCGCTTCACGGTTAATAAGTAATTAAATTTATCCACCATCTCTTTGAGACGAAATTTCTCAAGGTTTTGGTGGAAAAATTTATATTTTTCGGGTTAAGTGTTAATCATGCCTTCGAAAAAATTAAGTTTAAGTTTTCCTGCCAACCTAGAAGCTTGGAAGTCTCTCAATAAACATTATCGTAGCGAACTCAAAGACTCCACTCTCACTGAATTATTCAAAAAAGATCCCAAGAGGGCTCAAAAATTCTCTCTCGAGTCAGGCGATTTATTTTTGGATTATTCAAAAAACCACATTAACTCAAGAACCTTCAAGATATTAAGTCAATTAATAAAACAGACGAACGTACCTGATGCTATAGAAAGCATGTTTTCTGGAGAAGATATTAATATCACTGAAAAACGGCCTGCTTTGCATGTGGGATTGAGATCAAAAATTTCTGATCAAGTGGCTTTAGAAAAGGAGGGCGTTAAAGATATTTGGCCGACTTTGGAAAAAATGGAAAAATTTGTTTCAGAACTACATGAAGGAAGTATTAGAGGAGTTACAAATAAAAGAATTAAAAATATCGTAAATATTGGAATAGGTGGTTCAGAGTTAGGTTCAACAATGGCGGTAAACGCACTAAGAGGCTTTTGGCAATGTGATTACAGTTATTTTTCTGTTTCCAGTGGAGATTGCCTTGAGATAATCGATTTATTGGATGAGATTGATATTGAAGAAACAATATTCATTGTTTGCTCCAAAAGTTTTTCCACAATCGAGACTAAACATAATGCAGATATAGCTAAGAAAGCAATTGAGGATAAATTTGGCATAAGAGCTATCAAAAAACATTTTGCGGGTGTTTCTAGTGACCATGAGTTAATGACAGATTTTGGTATACAAAAAGATTTTCAATTTTTTATCTCTGATTGGGTCGGAGGAAGATTTTCGATAACGTCTGCAGTGGGGTTACCACTTGCATGCATGATTGGTATGCATAATTTCTATAAATTTCTTGAAGGCGCAAGAATAATGGATTTGCATTTTAGACAGAAAAAATTTGAGAAAAATATGCCAATGATCTTAGCTGCATTATCAATACTCTATTCCAATTTCTTTGACTCGCAATCACAAGCAATAATTAATTATCATTCGAGATTAAAATATTTTTCTGACTATGCGAGACAACTCCACATGGAATCATTAGGCAAAAGTCATAGATCAGACGATGCAGCATCTAAAATCAAAACAGGAGGAGCTATATGGGGTGGAGCTGGATCGGACGGCCAGCATTCCTATTTTCAATTTCTTCATCAAGGTAAATACTGTATCCCAATTGACTTTTTGTTACCTGTTGAAATGCTTGATAACGAATTCAATGCATACAACGCAGCCAATTGTTTAGCACAAAGTGAGTCACTTATGGATGGCAGGGCCTCAGAGGACAATCATCGTTCTTTTAAAGGTAATAACCCAAGTAACACTATTTTAATAAAAAATTTAACGCCACAATCTTTAGGTCAATTGGTTGCGCTTTATGAGCACAAAGTATTTGCTCAAAGTATAATTCTAGGAATTAATGCATTTGATCAATTTGGTGTGGAATTAGGCAAAGCCAATGCTAAATTACTGACAAATACTTTATTGATGTCATCAAACTCCAGCAGCAAGAATAGATCAACAAAAAATCTACTTTCTGAAATCAAAAAGATAAATAAAGAGAAATAAGACAAAGGACTCAAAAATATTATGTCTATCAACGAAATGAATAAAGAATATTTTAGACCATGGGGTAGCTATATTTGTTTTGATTGCGGATCTAATTTCCAGGTAAAACGATTGAATGTTAAATCAGGAGGTGTTTTATCTTTGCAAAGACATTTCAAAAGAGCAGAGCACTGGACTGTGGTAAAGGGAGTAGCTCGAATAACCCTAAATGAAGATGAGTTTGATTTGAATGTTAATGAATCTATTTTCATACCTCTAGAAGCAATACATCGTATTGCCAATCATCAAAACGAGGAACTTCAAATCATTGAAGTCCAATGTGGGGATTATCTTGGTGAGGATGACATTGAACGCTTTGAAGATAATTACGGAAGATTAGAGGAGTAAGGCAATTAAAATTTCATCATTTAAAGCTTACGATGTAAGAGGTCAAATTCCACATGAGATTAATACCGATATTGCGTATCGCGTTGCTAACGCTACTGCTCAATTTTTATCAGCTAAGACAATAGTTATTGGGCGAGATATACGTGAAAGCAGTTCTGAATTATCTGAATCAGTAGCATTGGGTTTGCTTGATGCGGGCGTTGATGTAATAGATATAGGTCTTTGCGGCACTGAAAATGTGTATTTTTCCACTGGAAATATGAATTCATGCGGTGGAATAATGATTACCGCTAGCCACAATCCATCCGATTATAATGGTTTTAAGATAATTAGAGAAAATGCCAAACCAATCAGCTCAGAAACCGGCCTCAAAGAGATACAAAGATACGCTGAATCAGACAAGAGGTATTTGGCTGAAAAAAAAGGCCAATATAAGAAACTGGGCTCAAATAAAGAATACGTAGCTAAAATATTAAGTTTCATTGATTCCAGCATATTAAAAAATTTAAAAATTGTCGTAAATCCAGGGAATGGGGGTGCGGGTGAAATAGTTGATCGGATAACAGAAAATCTTCCATTTGAATTAATTAAAGTGAATTACAAGGCTGATTCGTCGTTTCCAAATGGTGTTCCAAACCCAATGATTGAAGAAAACAGAATATCCACCTCGAATGCTGTGATGAAAAACAAAGCGGATATGGGGATAGCCTGGGACGGTGATTTTGATAGATGCTTTTTCTTTGATGAGAATGGCGAATTTGTTGAAGGGTATTATCTGGTAGGCCTATTAGCAAAAAGCTTTTTAACCAAACAAAAAAACGAAAGTATAATATTTGATCCTCGGCTCACATGGAACACAATCGATGAAATAGAAAGGCATCAAGGCAAAGCAATTCAATGCCAATCTGGCCATTCATTCATAAAGCAATCGATGCGAGACAATAATGCTGTTTATGGGGGAGAGATGAGTGCACATCATTATTTCAGGGATTTTTATTATTGTGATAGTGGAATGATCCCTTGGCTTTTGGTGGCAGAATTAATGTCAAGAGAGAATACTTCATTGTCCTCGATGATTGAGAGCTATCAAGATAGATACCCCGTCAGCGGAGAAATTAACAGTAAAGTTAAAGATACTAATTTCACCATAAATACGATAAAAGATCACTACTCCCATGAGGCAAAGATTATTGATGATATGGATGGAATTGGAATGGAATTTGATAATTGGCGCTTTAATTTAAGGGCATCAAATACGGAACCTCTGATAAGATTGAATGTTGAAAGCAAGAATGATGCATCACTGATGCAGAAGAAAACTAAAGAGCTGCTAGATAGAATTAACCGTTCCAGTTAATTTATTGTTAAAATTAAGCAAATTACTCTCTCGAAGAAAAATATGATAAGAACTCGATTTGCTCCCAGCCCAACCGGCGTACTTCATATAGGAAGTGTGCGCACAGCTTTATTTTGTTGGCTCTATGCAAAACATAATGATGGCCAATTCATCCTCCGAATTGAGGATACAGACAGAGAACGCTCAACCGAAGAAAATGTTCAGGCTATCCTAGAAAGCATGGAGTGGCTTGGACTTAATGCAGATGAGGGCCCAATATTCCAATCTGATCGTTTTGACCGTTACCATGAAGTTGCTAATCAATTATATGAGACAGGGAAAGCTTATCGCTGTTATTGCACAAAAGAAGAATTAGATGCTTTAAGGAAGTCGCAGAAAGAAAAAGGTGAGAAAATGCGATATGACGGTCGTTATCGTGATCTTCCTCCCAAAAAAAATAATGATAATTATGTTTTGCGTTTTAAAAATCCATTAAATGGAAGTGTTGTTGTCAATGATATAGTTAAGGGTGAAGTAGAATTTAATAATGATGAACTTGATGATTTGATCATCATAAGAAGTGATGGCTCACCAACGTATAATTTTACTGTTGTCGTGGACGATATGGATATGAATATATCGCATGTTATAAGAGGTGACGATCATTTAAATAACACTCCTCGTCAAATCAATATATACGAAGCATTAGGTGCGTCTCCTCCTGAATTTGCGCATATACCTATGACACTTGGAGAAGATGGCTCAAAATTGTCAAAAAGACACGGTGCCATGGATATTAGAGAATATCGTGAACAAGGATATACTCCTGCGGCTCTGTTAAATTTCATGGCCAGATTGGGTTGGTCGCATGGTGATCAGGAAGAATTTACCATTAATGAAATGATTTCATTATTTGATGTTAAAGATATCAGCAAATCCGCATCAACGTTTAGCGCTGAAAAACTAACTTGGCTAAATCATCAACACATAACAAAATCGAATGAAGAAGAATTGATTGCATTGCTTTTATACCAAATGAAATCATTGGGAATTAATCCGGATACTGGACCAGATTTAAGTGAAATCATAGCCGCTTATAAAGAGCGTTCAGAAACACTCTTAGAAATGGCGAGATCATCATCGTATTGTTTTGAAGATTTTGATGAAATAGATGAAAAAGCAGCAAAAAAACACTTAAGACCAGTTATTTTAGATCCATTAACAGATGCATATAATAGATTTGAGAATATAAAAGATTGGACACTTAAGAATATTGATACTGCGATTAATGAAACTGTTGATAAATTCAAAATAAATATGGGTAAGTTAGGTCAACCAATCAGAGTAGCGATTACTGGATCATCTATGTCACCATCGATTAATATAACTATAAAATTAATCGGTAAAGACAGGGTTTTAAAAAGATTAGAAAAGGCTATCAGCTTAGTAAAAAAAAGAGCTGAGTCCAATAATTAAAAAAAAATCATAAATAGGGTAGCCCAATTCTTAACTCTGCTTTAGAATACGTACTGTTTTAGATTTATGGCACAGGTTTTATATTTTTGCATATAGTCATTTGGGGCTATAGCTCAGCTGGGAGAGCGCTTGCATGGCATGCAAGAGGTCGGCGGTTCGATCCCGCCTAGCTCCACCAGAAAAAAGTTAGAAAATGTGTGTCCCCATCGTCTAGAGGCCTAGGACACTGCCCTTTCACGGCGGCAACAGGGGTTCGAATCCCCTTGGGG
>MDSW01040370.1_pt1 | contig 13709 bp, 6 predicted proteins | sample 811171 | NCBI WGS metagenome assembly MDSW01 (sample SAMN05326641, study PRJNA326480) | marine metagenome | isolation source: seawater | place: Atlantic Ocean: North West | collected 2012 | reverse complement strand
TGTATCTCAATAGCTATGCTATTTAATTTTCTATATTCAGGAAAATATTCATTTAAACCTAAAGCAGATTCAAAAAGATCTATTATGCTAAAGGATTCAAAGCAAGATGGCGGAATTGGATTTGAGGAGATTTCTGAATCTTTAGGTTGGAAAACAAACATATCTCCAAGTCCAGGTGGTGATCCTGATGCAATTAAGGGTGGCAAACTTACAATGCTTGGCGGACAAGAATATCCTAATACTTTCAGAACAATTGGCAAGGATAGTCGTCATCAAATAAATAGCTTAATGAATGGATTGCAAAATGAGACACTACTTGGCTTTGATTATGAAAGCCTAGAATGGGAGCCTGTAATCGCGACACACTGGAAGGTATCTGATGACTCGCTGACATATTGGTTTAGGATTGATCCTCGTGCAAGATGGTCTGATAAAAGAGAGATAATATCTGAGGATGTAGTTGCTGCATTTAAACTCTTAATTGACCCTGGACATGAAGATCCAAATGTTGCTACATACTACAATGACCTGTTAGAAACCCCTGTTTCTGAAACAAAATATATAGTACGGATAAAGGCGAAGAAAAAGGATTGGAGAACATTCAGAGCTGCAGCTGGCCTTAATCCTATGCCATCATACTATTTAAATAAAATTGATGGATCTGGTTTTATAGAGAAATATAATTTTTCTTTTCTACCTGGGTCTGGGCCTTACATGTATGATAAAGTGAACTCCAAAAGTGGAAACGAAGGTTTTATCATCCTTAAGAGAAATGATACCTACTGGGCAAGGAATCACAAGAGAAACACAGGTCTAAATAATTTTGAAACTATAAAATTCATATTTATTGAAGATGAAAATCAACAAGTAATTAGTTTCATGAATGGTGATTATGATATATATCCATGGTCTAGAGCTCAGTGGTGGGTAGAGAAATTTACTCCAGAAAAATACAATGAAATTGATAAAGGCTGGATCCAAAAAGTAAAGATATTCAACTACCTACCTAAGGGACCTTCTGGTATTGTATTTAATACACAGAAATATCCTTATGATGATATAAGAGTTAGAAAGGCTCTTTCATATTTGTTTGATGTTGATAAATTAAATAAAAGACTATTCTTTAATGAATATGTACGGCTAAATACATTTTTCTATGGAACTCCTTACGCAAATCCAAACAATCCATATATGAATTATAATCCTCAAAAAGCTCTTAAGCTTCTAAATGAGGCTGGCTGGAATAGAAATGAGGGTGAAGCATGGCTAACAAATAAAGATGGAGCTATCTTTGAATTTAAATTTATCATTTCTCCTGGGGGCGACAGAATTTATACTACATACCAAGAAGATTTAAAAAAGGTAGGTATAAAAATGGAATTTGAACAACTTGATGGAAATGCTGCATTCTCAAAAACAATGAAAAAAGAATTTGAAGTGACTAGCCAAGGATGGACAGCAGGTTTCTTCCCAAGTCCTGAGGGAATGATGCACTCAAAATATGCAAAGCAAGTTGAAGTGACAAATATTACATCAATGAGTGACCCTAATCTTGATAAGCTTATTGAAGAATACAACTCAGAATGGGATGCAAAAAAAAGAGTATCTATTGCACATCAAATTGATAGTATCGCTGTTAATCTTTATCACTATGCATTGGGCTGGACATCTCCCTATGGAGCTAGAATGATGTACTGGAATAAGTTACAAATGCCAGATAAGGGGCTATATTACGCAGGAGGATGGCAAAGCCCTATAACTCTCTGGTGGGTAGACCCTGAAAAGGAGAAAAAATTAAATAATGCAAAAACAAACAATACAAATCTACCTAATGAGCCAGATCTTATTGACTACTGGAATAGAAGGTAAATAAAAAATAATATGTTTGATTATGTAATTAGAAGATTACTGCTTATGATTCCAACCTTTTTTGGAACAACTCTCCTTGTATTCCTAATACTACAGCTAGTTCCTAGTGGTCCATTTGAACAAGCTGTGATGCAAATCAAATTGGCAAAAATACAAAGTGGTGAAACTCAAACCTCACAAGTTTCTGATGATGCTTCCATGGAGTTATCTCCGAAAGTTTTAGATAAACTTAGAAGGCAATATGGACTAGATCAACCGATATGGAAACGTTATTTAATATGGCTCGGTCTATCTAAAAAGGAAATTAAAAATAAAGAGATTGAAATAGGCGTTCCATTTAGAGAGACAATTAAAGTGTTAGGAGATGGTGAATTTGTATCAATTTCACTTCAAAGATGGGTATTTGTATATGAAGAAGATAATGGTGATTTAATTATACTTGAGAGCCCTGAAGGTACTGATTTTCAATGGACGACTGATGAGTATTCCGTTCTTCCTGATCCAGAATATATTGAAGATTGGAGTGAATCTAGTTGGAAAATTAATTATAAAGCTGATAATGAAGAGGGTATCGTAACCCTTATGAAAGAAAAGCGCCAGGGAGTGTTCACTGGATATCTAGGTGAATCATCTAAGCATAAAAAAGATGTTTCTACACTCATATGGGACAGAATACATATATCATCATTTTTAGGTATAACTGGGTTTATTCTTTCTTATTTAGTGTGTATCCCACTCGGAATTATGAAAGCACTGAAGCATGGATCTAAATTCGATATTATCTCTAGTGGCCTAGTTTTTATAGGATTCTCAATCCCAGCATATGCTTTTGGAGTACTTATGCTGTGGATTTTTTCTACTTCTGCTGTATTTGATGCCCCAATCCTACCCAGTAGAGGATGGAGGCCAGAAGACTGGGAACAACTAACACTGATGGGGAAAATGATTGGCCAACTCAAACACGCTTTTCTACCAACTCTCTGCTATATGCTCGGTTCATTTGCTGGACTAACAGTATTAATGAAAAATTCACTAATGGAAAATCTAAGTCAAGATTATGTTAGAACGGCATTCTCAAAAGGACTCAGCGAAAAGACTGTTATCGTATATCACGCAGTGAGGAACTCTTTAATTCCATTAGCTACTGGTATTGGAGGTTTAATTGGGATGTTTCTTGCAAGTTCATATCTTATAGAGAAGGTGTTTGGGATTGACGGAATTGGGATGCTCACATTTAAAGCAATAGGATCCAGGGATTATGGGATTATTATGGGCTTTGTGGTTATAGCGACAATAATAAGACTTATCGGAAACTTAATTTCTGACCTTTGCTATGCTATAATTGATCCAAGGATAAGGTTTAAATAATGAGTTTCAATTCATCAGAATCTATTTTTCAAAAACGTATAAAACGGTTTAAATCCATAAAGCGTGGGTACTACTCTTTAATTATTCTAATTGCATTTTATCTAATATCAATTTTAGGGCCTCTATGGATGAATAACAAGCCTCTGATGATTCGTTTCGCGAATCAAGTATGGGATAAAGGAGAATCTTATCAAGATCTAAATAATAATCAAATTTATGATGCAGGCGAATCATTTACAGATAAAACTAGATACTACTTTCCTGCAATTTGGGATTTTTTAGATTTCATCCCAGGTATAAAATATCCTCTGTACGAATCTGATAAGTTTAATCAAGACATAATAGATGTAGAGGTTAATTTTAGACTATTAAAAAAAGAATGCAAAAAAAGTGGTAATGGAAACTTTGTGATTATGCCTTTATATCCATATCACCCACACGAAGACCTGAAGGATGAACTTGACGAAGAGTATGATGATTTAAATAATGATGGAGAATATAATTTGGGAGAGCCATTTATCGATGAAAATAATGATGGTTCCTGGACTGTAAAGAATCCTCCAACATTACCAGATGGATTTAGTGGAAGACACTGGCTGGGAACTGATAATACGGGTAGAGATGTATTCACTAGACTTATAGATGGATATAGAATTAGCATAACATTTGCAATAATTGTAACTACTCTAAGCTATATCATTGGAGTATTTATTGGTGGGTTGCTAGGATATTTAGGTGGAAAATTTGATCTTATTGGTGTTAGACTCATGGAGGTATTCAGTGCCGTACCATTCCTATTTACTATGATGATTCTGGGAAGTTTTATGCAGCCAAATATATTCCTCCTTGCCACAATGTCCGTATTTTTAAAGGGTTGGATTGGTATCACTTATTTTATAAGAGGTGAATTTTTCAGAGAAAAAGCAAGAGACTATGTATCCGCAGCTGTATCAATGGGAGCTTCAAATTATAATGTGATGTTTAAGCATATACTCCCTAACTCTCTAACGCCAATTATAACATTTGCACCATTTGCAATTATAGGAGATATCTTCGTTCTAGTTTCATTAGATTTCTTAGGTTATGGACTTAAACCACCCACATCAAGTTGGGGGAATTTACTGGCTCAGGCATCAGAGAATTTAGATAACTGGCATATGTTAATTTTTCCTATAATTATACTAACATTAACGATCTTTATGATAACTTTTATCAGTGAAGCTGTGAGAGAAGCATTTGACCCTAAGGTTTACTCGAGACTGAAATAATGAAGAATAAATTAGTAGAAATAAAAAACTTAAAAACATACTTCCATACTGAGGCTGGAACAGCTAAGGCAGTAGATGATGTGAGCTTTGATATATATAAAGGAGAAGTATTAGGAATAGTTGGTGAATCAGGATCAGGAAAATCTGTTACGTCACTCTCAATCAATAGACTAATTCCAAATCCACCAGGTGAAATCAAAAGTGGTGAAATACTATATAAAGGAATGAACCTCCTTTCTCTATCATATGATGAAATGAAGGATATCAGAGGTAAAGAGATAGCAATGATTTTTCAAGAGCCTATGACATCACTTAACCCAGTTTTAAAAATTGGGAAGCAAATGAATGAAGTTTTAATTAAGCATGAGAACTTAACAAATGAAGAGGCTACGCTAAGAAGTATTGAAATGCTTAAATCAGTTGGTATCCCTGACCCAGAGAATAGAATTGATGAATATCCACATCAATTTTCTGGTGGAATGAGACAGAGAGTTATGATAGCTATGGCACTTCAATGTAATCCATCTTTACTGATAGCTGATGAGCCAACAACAGCCTTGGATGTAACTATACAAGCACAGATATTAGACCTCATGATGGATCTGAAGGATAAAAGGTCTGACGCAGCTATTCTATTAATTACACATGACCTTGCAGTAGTAGCAGAAACATGTGATAGGGTGATTGTGATGTATGGTGGTGAAATTCAAGAGATTGCACCAATTAATGAGCTCTTTGGAAACCCACTTCATCCCTATACCAAAGCTCTTATGGAATCTATGCCAAGTTTTAAATCTAAATCTAAGCGATTGAAAGCATTAAAAGGTATGGTCCCATCAATTATCAATATGGGAGATGGATGTAAATTTTGCTCTAGGTTTGAATCTGATGAGTGCCCATGCAAAGGAACCAAGATAAATCAAAGTTTAATTAAGGTGACCGATGATCATTATGTCAGATGCCACAAGGATTTAATAAATGAGTGAACCGATACTTAAAATTAAAAATCTAAATGTTGAGTTTCCACTCTTTGGAGGGATTTTGCAAAGGGAAGTTTCGCACGTTCATGCAGTTAAGAATTTAAATTTAAATGTATCAGAAGGCGCTACCTTAGGTATTGTAGGTGAATCTGGGTCAGGTAAATCAACATTGGGAAAAGCTATTCTAAATGTTCTCAAACTTACTGCACCTGATGTTAGAGTTAGTGGACAAATCTTGTTAAAAGAAAAGGATGGATACATTGATTTACTTGCCTTAGATAAAAAAGAAATTTTGCAATACAGGCCTAAGTTACAAATGATTTTTCAAGATCCATTTTCATCATTAAACCCTAGAATGATTGTAAAAGATATTATCAAAGAGCCTCTCGATATACATACTAAGTTATCTGAAGATGAGAAAAATAAAAAAATTGAATGGCTTTTGCAAAAAGTAGGACTTTCAGCTGAGCAAGCTAGTAGATATCCACATGAATTTTCTGGTGGTCAAAGACAAAGGATTGGCATTGCAAGAGCGTTAGCTACTGAGCCTAAAATTATAATTGCTGATGAGCCTGTCTCAGCTCTTGATGTATCTATTCAAGCACAGGTGATAAATCTTATGATGGATTTGCAGGATGAATTCAATTTAACTATTTTATTTATTGCTCATGATCTGTCAGTAGTAAATCATATGTGCGATGAAATTGGTGTTATGTATCTAGGTGAAATAGTAGAATTTAATTCCACAGAACAGATATTTAATCAACCTGAGCACAAATACACTAAAACTTTATTGGCTGCAATCCCCCAACCCAATCCTCTAGGTAGAGAAGAAAGAATAAAGAAGAGAAAAGAATTAAATTTATAAATAAATGCACTCTTCGTATTTAGTCACTTCAGAATCAATAGTATCCAAAAATAGCAGAGATGAAATTTTTCAATTTTCTAGAAGAAATCCATCGATTGAGGGAGTTTCTGAATTTTTAAGTAATAATTTTTCTATTGATATAACAACTGATGCTGAAATAGTCAAAGCCTATGATCACGATTGGTCAAATACAGAAGGAAGAGCAGATGCGCTATGTAGACCATTAAATAAGTTAGAATGCTCCATTGTAATTCTGTTGTGCAATCTACTAGGAATTCCCATAACTCTTTCAGCAGGAAGAACCAATCTGACGGGAAGTGCAACCCCATATGGAGGTATTATTCTTTCAATTTCTAGAATGAAAACAATAGATAAATTTGATTTAGAAAATAAAAATATTGTGGTATCACCTGGTTTGTATATTGAGGATATTAGAAACTATGTAATAAGTGAATCAAAAAATAATTTAATTTTTCCTGTTGATCCAACAAGCAGAAAAGAAGCTATGTTAGGAGGAGCAATTTCATGTAATGCATCTGGATTTATTCCTGGTGATAAAGGAGCAATGAGGTATTGGATAGACAGTATTGAATTAATTTTATCTAATGGTGAAATGATTAGTGCGTCAAGGGGTCAGTATATATCAGAAAATAATGAATTTATTATCAAAGGATCAGATGGAAATCAATCTAAAATTATTGTTCCTAGTTATGAGAGGCCAAAGATAAAAAATGCAAGTGGACCATTTACAGGAAGAAATGGAAAGGTTGATTTTATTGATCTAATTATTGGTAGCGAGGGAATATTTGGATGTATAACAAGTGCAACACTTAAGCTACAGGATAAGCCATCAGATTATCTAAATTTATTTATTAAGCTTAAAAGTGAAAGTGAAGCATTTAGATTTTATGATGATATTAAGTTTTATCTTAGTGGAAAAATGAGTTCTCTATCTGGGTTTGAATATTTTGGAAAGGATTGTTCGTCCTTCATGGATAATTATGAATATTTTTTTAATGATATATATAATGTTGGAGTATATATTCAGATTCCAATATACAATATAGAACTAGATATAATTATTGATCAATGGCATCAGGTATTAACAAATCTAGATTATATAACTGAAGAAAATCAGATAGTATCTCTTAATGATTCAAATAGCTGGAAGATTTTCTTTGAATCAAGACATTCAATTCCTGCAAATGCACTCCATAAGTCTAAGCAATATAATACAGCAAGTATTATCACAGATACAATTGTTCCGCCTGATTCATTTAAAGAGTTCATCGCTAAAACACATATTTTGATACAATCAAAAAATATTGAATATCTGTTATTTGGTCATTTAGGTGATTGTCATTTACACTTCCACCTAATCCCTGATTCAACTAATGAAGATATAGCTAATAAATGTTATCGAGAAATAGTTAATCTATCTGCAAAACTAGGCGGTGTATATTCAGCTGAACATGGAACTGGAAAAAGGAAAAAAATGGATTTCATCGAATGCTATGGAAAAACTGCAGCAAAGCAACTGAAAGATTGTAAAATTTCTTTTGACCCAAACTTTATATTTAATATTGGAAATGTATTTGACAAATAAAAAAGCGAAATAATAAACTAAATTTCGCTTTTTTATTTACTGAGTATTTTTAATAAATTTTATTTCATTAACATCATCTTATCGCTTAGTGTTATATCATTGGTATTCAGAGTATAAACATATACACCAGATGAAACTTCTAAACCATTAAAGTCTTTCCCATTCCAAGATACATTATGATAGCCTGAGCTCATTTTATCATCTAGTAGCGTATTAATAAGCTTACCAGAGATATCGTAAATACTAATCATTACATGGCTATCTGATGGCAGACTAAATGAAATAGTTGTACTCGGGTTGAATGGGTTTGGATAATTCTGAATAAGTTCATAGCTATCTGGTGTAAGTGTATCAGATGCTATTTCTAAAGAAACATAGAAAAACTCATTATTTTCCCATGAGGGAATATCGCCCACAAGCAAATGGCTATTACCATCAGAGTCAATCCATACAATCTCTGGAGTATCTCCAGTTTGACAATACCCTGAAGTTGAACTGTCATGATATCCCATTGCTGGTATATCGGTATATACACCATTCCATTGTCTAGATCCAACTAAAACCCCATTATTGTAAGAAAGGATCCAATCTCCTTGTTCAATATCAGCCTCTACACTTTCAATAAAGTAAAATGCTTGATGAGTTGATTGAGTAAAATTATATGGATTATCTAGACTCTCATCATTATAGATTCTACCATTTGATGAGTTTGAGAGATCATATGAAAATTCAAATGCTCCATCAACTTTTGCCCAATATCCTTTTGTACCCTGAAATTCACTCAAACTTCCAACCCAACCCAAAACTGGATTTGGACTTGCTGCAACACCCTCACCAATAACACCTGTGAAGTAACCTTCTACATCATCGGGTATACCATCTCCTACAGGAACTGTTCCAGGTATCGGGAATGAAATGAGATTAGCACCATAATGCAGGTCATATGATATGTTTGGATCTGTAGGAGTAGCTCCATTTATTTGTATTGGTACTGCAGCATTAAGTTTTATCCAATACCCTGAAGTTCTCTCAATCTCAGACAAACTCCCTACCCAACCTAAAACTGGATTTGGACTTGCTGCAACACCCTCACCAATAACACCAGTTACAGCATCACCTAGTGATTCCATTACATTCCCAACTGAAACATCCGCAGGAAGCGCATGGAAACTGACTAGATTAGCTCCATAGTGCATATCTATTTCATAGGAAACTGTACAACTCTGATTCCCGTTTAACATATCAATATAAATGAATTCTAAATTAGTAAAAGCTAAGCTTGCTTCAGTTTCAGGGCATGCCTCAATGATACTATCTTCTGAAGCATCATAAATTTTAAATGTAGGAATGTCACCACCAATCAAATAGCCTTCTGAATAACCTTCTCCATCCTCACCCATGGCTGGAACAGTGGTATATGGACCTTCCCAAACAATATTTCCAACACAAATATCTCCGTTGAAAGCAGCAATATAATCAACACCTATCTCAAGAGGCTCTCCATCAATATTGGCATCAATCATAAAATAAAAAGCCTGTAAAGTAGATGCATTATAAAAGAATTCATCAGGAGCTTGAGAAGGATAATCGCAGGAGCCATCATCTACATTTGCGTCTTCGTTAAAATTATCTGCAGATTCATCTGTACATCCTTCAATAAACTCAGGTAGTCCCTCTTCAATTTCTTCTTCTACATCAGAAACAGTGCTCTCTATTTCCTCTTCAATATTTTCAGAATCAAAATCTGTCTCTGCTAGTTCATCCTCTGTAAGGATAATAGTAAATTCTATGGTTACATCAACATCTCTTGTCTCTGTAAAAATAATGTCGGTAACTTCAACTGTTCCATCCGGCAAGCCAAGTTCTACTTCCATGAAACTTTCAAAATCTTCTTCAAATTCTTGGAGCTCTTCCTCATCTTCAATAGGTTCTTCAAGAGTTGTTGTAATCTCTAATTCAATATATACCTCGCAGCTTAAACCATCACCACCACACTCTCCACAATCATCAACTTCAGCATTACCCCCACATTCTCCAGCACAATCATTATATAAGCAGGAGCCATCATCTGTATTTGCATCAGGGTTAAAGGTGCAGGAAGTTGCATCTGTACATCCGTAAATTGGATCAATTCCTATTAGCTCTATTGATGAAATTACTGTAAAAAAATCTCCAAATTCACCTCCATTGTCAATGGTGAGTTCAGTATCAATGATTTGATCTTGACTTATATCATATACTTTTACAACTACAGGATTTCCATCTAGAGCTCCATTTAAAATTGGCCCATTAAAATCACTTAAATCAATTGACATGATTGAAGATAGTTCCATTGCTGTGCCCTGGTCATTTGATTCTCCATTCCATGTACCAGCTGCAACTAAAACCTCTCCAAGTTGGACGCCTGTACTTGTATTGCAACCTAAGTCGGGGATACAACTCTCCGTTACACCATTAGCATCAAAGATACCAATCTGATCACCAATATCAATTCCAAGAACTGAATCAAGGAGTACAACTAAATGGCTTTCTCCAGTTGGATTGACAGTTACCTCAAACTGAGCAAAAACCGATGAACATAAGACTAAAGTAATAAACTTCTTAATCATAGAACTCTCCTTCAAATAAATATCCTCCAGTACTAAATAGAATTATCTAGTACCAGAGGAATATATTATGTCTTTTTGTTAACAGGTGTTAACTAAATCACATTATTTAACAAGCATCACCTTATTAGAGCTGACAAGATTATTTTCAATAATCAATCTAACAATATAAATACCAGATGCATGACTACTCGCATCCCATGTACTTTGCTTATAGCCAGGGGAAGTATACCCTTCGCTAATAACATCAATTAACTGACCATTTGTATTGTATACATCTAATCGATGGCTACCAAACTCTTTCATTGTCCATTCAATTGTAGTACTTGGATTAAATGGATTAGGGTATATCTTACTAATAGAGTAATCCTGAGGTACCTCTGCTGTATCATTATCAAGGTCGTCAGTAAATGTTAGACACTCAGATCTCGCCTGAATCTCAGCACCAGTAGGGTCAGCAAGTACAATATTTTCAAAACATACTTCAGTGTCATTTATAGAACTATCTGTACTAACCTCAATAATTGCACCCGATCCAGGGATAATAGTATCACCCATGATTGAGAAGCCGATAATCGTTCCAGAAGCATTAGCGCTTACCATATATCCATTGGTTCTATCTGTTGTCCCTACCACTGGATTGATTGAGAAATTATCTGGACTATCTACAAGGTCGAACTGGAATCCAGCAACATCAACTGTATTAAGCAGATGAACCTCAAACTCAGTATCTGAAATTTGAACAAGTGACAGATTTGCATCGCATATCGTATTAATGCTCTGCCCCTCTCCATCCCAGAAATATGCAAGTCCATTACTATCTGAGAATACTGTTCCGGTTTGATCATCAGAAAATTCTAGATCAAAGCTTCCACAGCCTGCATCCTCATTAACCTCGAAGGTAACTCTTGCAAGTTCTCCTTCTCCAGCCTCTAATGTGGCACCCGTAAGACTGAACCATAGAATTGTTGCAACTCCATTATAGTCTGAGCTATAGGCATTAAGATCTTCACCTGCTAACACACCAAGTCCTTCAACATTAGTCATACTAACAGCCTCAGGAAGGTCCTCAAGCACTAGCTGAATACCAGCTATTGTCCCAGGGTTTTCCCATGATATAGTCACATCAAAAGTATCGCCCGGAGCATATATACCCTCAACCTGGCTCATGCTAAGCTGAACAAAATCCATTGGCTGAGCTGTTGCTTCAACTGAGTATGCAGATTCTGTTTCCTCATACTGTGAAGTCACCACATAGTAATACATCTGACCATTAGCTAGATCAGAATCCATATAGGTTGTACCTTCGCCTACTAAATTTGCGATAAGAGAATATGTCCCACTTGCAGTTCCACGATATACATTATATCCTACAAAAGCCTCTTCACGGCCAGTAACACTATCCCAATCTAATACCACCTCATTATCTCCTGGCGATGCTGTTAAATTCTCAGGGACAGGAGCCTCAAATGGAAGCGGTGTTGCTGATGCCTCATCTGAGTAATCTGATTCCAATGTTGGTTCAGACTCGTCGTAGCCTTCATAGACTGCAGTAGCTACAAAGAAGTATTCTGTGTAGTTTTCAAGACCAGTTACCGTATAGGTAAGTTCATTGGCACTTGTTGTTGCAATCTGGCTATAGTCTCCACCTGATGTGGTTCCCATAAATAAATTATATGATAAAATTTCCTCACGAGTCTGAGTATTGCTATTTCCTGCATTGGAGTAGTCACCCAGATCTCCTGTTGACTTTGAAGTTGGAAAATCTGATAACATATTATCATAGAAAGAGTCTTCAACTACCTGAATGTAATCAGAGTACCCATCACTATCAGACATTAGACCATCACCTGGACAGTTGCATCCAGCGCAGTCCCAATTATAGTTAGCCTCTAAATCTGCACAGCTTATTGCAAAGTCATCCCATGCAGAGTCACAACACTCAGCTCCATATGCTGTCCAATCAAACTCGCAGTCCTCGCATGCTTCGCTAGGCTCAGGACAGTCATCTAAACTCTCAGCGCATGAACCGTCAGCGCATTCAACAAGTCCCTGCTCTTCGCAAGTTAAGCCACAGAATCCAAATTGATCCTCACAGTCAAAACCACAATCACTACAGTCGCATGAGAATGTTTCACAAGTAAAATCAAATCCAAATGAGCCATCATCACAGTAACCATCACCCAGCCAATCCACACATGCCTCTCCTAGATCATCACCGCACCCTTCAAGCCCACATACCAAGCAATCATACGAACTGTATACAGGGTCATATGGATCAAAGGCTGTTCCAGCACAGTCTACTGCATCTGGAAATCCTGCTGGCTCTTCCCACGTTAAGGTCACCTGCTCATCACCAGAAAATGCCATTAAATTTGCAGGTGGAATTGGGTCAAACGGCTCAACTCCAGTAGTTACTGTCACATCATTTGATTCTCCAGAATCACCCGCACCATTACCCGCACTCACGCTGTAGGTATATACAGTCTCAAAATTAAGATCTGTATCAAAGTGACCAGGTGTTGAAGTCGTTAAAATCATCTGTCCATTTCTATATAGAGTATAGTAGTCTGCATTCTCAGATGCATCCCATCCAATATCAACACTATTAATCTCAACTACAGAAGCAGTTAAGTTCATTGGTGCATCTGGTGCGTCAGGCGCATCACCAACAAAGAATAATTCTTCAACATCAAAATCCATTGTAATACCCATAGAATCTGCCATCACAACATCCTCAAGGTAAATATAACCAGACATGTCTGTGGTACTATCAAGCATCACATCAATGCTAGTAAGTAGGCCAGTTCCATAAGGAATCGTCGCACCTGTGAATGAAAATCCAAGCACCATCCCTGACGCGCTCGTTGCTACTTCAAAACCCGCGTTCTCTGATGAGCCACCTGAAGGAGTACCTAAAGCAAATCCATCAAGAGTTGATGTGATTCTAAACTCAAATCCAGCAACAGGGTCAAGGTTTGACATATAAACATCAAGTCTCGCTGTTGTATCTGAGGTTGGAGTAAAACTGTGAATAAATAACTCATTACTGTCAAAACAGTTATTGATATCTGTTTCACTGCCATCACACTCACCACATACATCTAGCTCAGCTGTACCTTCACACACTCCAGCACAATCAAC
>MDSW01211244.1_pt1 | contig 13711 bp, 14 predicted proteins | sample 811171 | NCBI WGS metagenome assembly MDSW01 (sample SAMN05326641, study PRJNA326480) | marine metagenome | isolation source: seawater | place: Atlantic Ocean: North West | collected 2012 | reverse complement strand
GTCGCGAGGCGCGTCGCGGCAGTGGAAGACGCGAGCGCGACGCGAGCGCGACGCGAGCGCGACGCGAGCGCGACGCGAACCGACGCGAACCGACGACGGTCCGCGCCGCCGCGATCGAACGGCGCGGCGCGACCGAGGCGCGCGCGCGGCGGTTTGCGTTTGATTTGGAATCTCGTCGTTCGTTCGCATCGACGCGCGAGTTTCGTCGGGTTGAGGGCGCGAACGCGGACGACGCGCGAGCGAGGGACGTTGGATGAACGGAGGAATGAGCGATCGACGCGTGATCGCGCTTGAAGATGGTTGGGGGAACATGGAGGTGCGTCGACGGACGATTTGGAATCAAACGCTCGAGGACGCTGAGAGCTCGCGAGGCGCGGGAGAAACGAGACGTACTGACGAGATCGTGACGTTTGACGACGCGCAGGATGGTATCATGAAACTTAGACGCATTCTAGATCAGGAGGATGCGGAATCGTTCACGTCGGAAGAGTACATGAATCTTTACACGTGCGTAGGACGACGCGTTGACCGCTCGCGGGGCGGTTGGGGGCGCGCGCTCGCGCGCTCGCGCTCAAAGACCCCCCGAAACAAGTGGCGCGGTGATCGCATGGACTGACGCAATCCAACAACATTTATACGTTCTTGCAGGACGATTTACAACATGTGCACGCAGAAGGCGCCGTACGATTTTTCCGAAGAGTTGTACAAGCGCTACGAGGCCGCGTTTAACCAATACATCAACTCAAAGGTTTTACCGGCGCTCGTGGAAAAAAAGGGAGAGTACATGCTGAGAAGCTTGATGAGTCGATGGGAAAATCACAAGATAATGGTTCGCTGGCTGTCTCGGTTCTTCAACTATCTCGACAGATACTACGTCCAGCGCCATCACTACGCGACACTCAATCAAGTCGGCGTGGGTTGCTTCCGAAGACTGGTGTACGAAGAAATCAAGCCGAGCATGAAGACGGCGGTGTTGGCCCTCATAGACAAAGAGCGAGAAGGAGAAAAAAGTGATAGAGGTCTCATCAAGAGCATCACGTCAATCTTCGTAGAGATGGGGTTGGGTACGATGGACGCATACCAAAACGATTTCGAAAACGACTTGCTCACGCACACATCATCATTTTACACTCGCAAGGCGACGCAGTGGATCGCTGAAGACTCGTGTCCGGCGTATCTCATCAAAGCGGAAGAGTGTTTGCATAGCGAACGCGAACGTGTGCAACAATACTTGCATCAGAGCACCGAGTCGAAGTTGATATCAAAGGTTGAGCAGCAGCTCCTCGAGCAGTACGAAACTGAGCTGCTGGAAAAGGAGAATAGCGGTTGCGCAGCGCTCTTGGTTGACGACAAGAAGGAGGACCTAGCCCGCATGTTCCGTCTCTTTAGCTCGGTACCGAAAGGATTGGCGCCGATAGCTCAGATTTTCAAAACGCACGTTCAAAAAGAAGGGATGAGCCTGGTGAATTCCGCCGAACAGGCGGCGGCGGCGATGAAAGGGAACAAGGAAAAGCCGACGACGTCTACGTCGATTGAACAGGTCTTTACTCGAAGTGCGATCGACCTGTACGACAAATATAGTGGTTATGTGAACGATTGCTTTGGTTCCAACGCACTCTTCAACCGCGCGCTCAAGGAGGCTTTTGAATACTTCTGCAACAAGGGCATCGGTGAAATCTCGACGGCGCAGCTACTCGCAGATTTTGCGGATAAGCTGTTGCGAAAGGGTGGGAGCGAAAAGTTGAGCGATGAGAAGATGGAAGAGACGCTGGATAAAGTTGTGAAGCTCTTGGCATACATCAGCGATAAGGATATGTTTGGGGAGTTTGCTAGCAAAAGGCTTTCTCGACGCCTGTTGCAAGACACGTCTGCGAGTCAGGATTATGAGCGCTCCATCTTGAGTAAACTCAAGACGTCGTGCGGCGCGCAGTTTACATCGAAGATGGAGGGTATGGTGAATGATGTGCAGTCTGCGCGAGACACTCAAGATGTGTTTGAGAGATGGGTAGACGAAGACGCTGCTAATCGCAAGACTTGCATCGATTTCAACGTCACCATCTTGACGCACGGTTTCTGGCCTTCATGGAAGCCCATCCAGGTGGAGCTGTGTGACGAGTTCGCGCAGTGTGTGGAAACGTTTCAAACTTTCTATGATGCTAAGATGAGCCAAAGAAAGCTCACGTGGGTGCATCAACTCGGAGCAGTCGTGCTAAACGTCAAGTACGAAGCCAAGACTATAGAAATGCACATGCAAACGCCCCAATGCTCTGTTTTGTTGCTCTTTCGGAATGAAAAAGAGCTGTCGATGCAAAAGGTCATAGAAAAGACAAAAATGCCAGCTGATGCCGTGAAGCGAGCGCTCTATTCGCTCTCGTGTGCCAAGTATAAGATTCTGAACAAGTCCCCCGAGGGCAAGACGGTGAATCCCGAAGACGTCTTTTCGTTTAACGAAAAATTCACCGATCGTTCGCGACGCATCAAGATTGCATTGCCACCTCCCGATGAGAGAAAAGCTACGATTGAGAACGTCGTACAAGATCGCCGTCATGCCATCGATGCAGCCATCGTGCGAGTGATGAAGACTCGCAAGGCGTTGGCATACAACGAGCTCGTCGTCGAAGTCGTGAACCAACTCCAACAGAGCTTCCTCCCGGAAGCAAAGATGATCAAAATGCGAGTCGATGACCTCATCAACAAGGAATACATCATGCGCGACGAAGAAAACTCGCAAGTTTTCAAGTACATCGCCTAGTTAGTTTACTGCAAATGAGAGATACGCGGCGCAACACTTGTTTTCAATCAAGGACGTTCGTAACAAATTACAACTCGGTCCGCTCTGTCTCCCTCCCCCATACTAATGTGTCTAACAAGTCCTCTCGCACGCTCAAAGAGTGACGTGGTTGGGGCGCTTGTACTTGATGATCGTCTTGGAGGCCTTGCTCGGGTGACGAGTCACCTTGGTCACGACCGGGAAGGACAAGTCGTCTTGAATGAACTGGCGCGTGTTCTCGCGGCGAACATCCTTGTCGGCAACCTCCGCAATCTTAATGATTTGCAAGCACGAAGCACGCACACGGTGGCGGGAAGCCATTTCCTCGTAGAGCGCATCCACCGCCGCGTTCATCGTCGTCTCGCGGTACTCCTTATACGAGTTGTGGTAACCCGTGCGGGACTGGTAACGGATCCAGATGCCGAAGTTCTTCACGGTCGTCGTGTCCGCCTCAAAGATCTATTCGTCATTGTGAACGAATCAACACTCGTCAGTCTCTCATTCCGCGTTTTTCATCGTCGCGACGCGCGTTTAACACGATTCGCGTCGCTCAAAGTCGCGTTCGCGTCCGCGTCCCGCTCTAGGGCTTTCACTCATCCACAAAGACGCACCTCGTTGCACGCGATGATTTGGCCGTTCGCCTTCTTCACCTTCTTGAGGCGAGACATGAAGTACCAGAACTTCGATCGCGCCTTGACGTCATCGAGCGCCCACAACTTCATGCGGAACACCTCCGGCTCGGGGTGCGCATCGGTCGGCACGTGTCGGCCGACGACTTGGTATTGGTGGTACTGCGTCGAGCAATCATTCGCGCGTTTTCTCGTCAGTCGATCGTTCGTCGAGCGCTTCGATCGCGCGCATCGCGAGCATGAAATTATCTTCCCCCGAACGCGCCGCCGCGCGCGCGACGTCCGCGCGCGCGTCCCACCGCGCGCGCGTCGTCCCATCGTCCCGTCGTCGCCCGTAGGGTTTCGCCGCGATCGCTCCGTCCGACGCTTTCGCGTCTCGCGTCACGCGCGCCGCGCCGCGCGCGCCGCGCGTCGCGCGTCGCGCGTCATCGTTTTCGCATCTCGCGCTGTCCACCGCGCGCGCCACGCACCCTAATTTTCGCCATCGTTCGCGACGCGTCGAGTAAAGAGGTCGATGGCGCGGCGCGATGGCGCTCTTCACCGCGGGGCGAGCGAACCACGGACCCTTCGGGCATCACACACGCCACCAGACACCCCCCGAAACGGCTGACGCCGACGCGCGCGCCGCACGCGGCGACGCGCGCCGGCGACGCGCGCGCGATGTCGCACGTCTCGGCGCGCGCGGCGATGCGGTCGTCGTCGACGTCGACGGCGACGAGGACGAGGACGAGAACGACGCGCGCGCGCGGAGGGGATCGCGCGGCGCGCGGGGACGGTGGAGGAGGCGCGATTGCGACGGTCGAGCGCGGTTCGGCGCGCGCGACGACGCTCGGAACGCGCGCGCGACGGCGAGTCCTCGCGCGCGGGACGGCGTCGAGCGGAGACGAGGGACGAGAGCTTCGAAGACGCGCGGCGGCGGCGGTGGGGCGAGCGGCGGCGGCGAACGCGAGCGCGAGCGCGTCGGCGAACGCGCGGCGACCGAGAGTGGACGATGGAACGCGCGATGGAGCGGTCGGGGACACCGCGTTCGAGCGGTCGGGGGGATTACTGTACGTGCGAAATTTCTTTGAACCCGAGACGTTCGAGCGCGTGGCGGCGGAATGCGAAAAATTGCGCGCGAGCGTGACGCCGGAAAATAGAGCGTGCGCGCGGCAGAGGCTGGGTGTCATGGTACCGTCGGATAATTTCGTGCACGAAGCCTGCGTGGCGAGCTCGGTTTCTGATCGCCTGCGATCGTTATTGCTCGGTGAAAATGACGACGCGGGTGCGTTGGTCGCCGGCGACGTACCCGTGGAATTCAGAGTGTACCCCGTCGGCGGGTCGATGGACTGGCATAAAGACGTCGCGTTGTACACGAAACCGCAGTATGAAATAGTATTCACGGTGACAAACACGAGTGATAGTACGACGGAGTGGGAAGATGAGAGAACTGGAATGCGTTACGGCGGCTGGACCGAGCCAAACTCGGTCATCATCGTTCGCGCGGATGGCGCTCCGCACAGAGTGACGGGCGTGACGAGAGGTGAGCGTTCGATCATCAAGTTCGTGCTCACGCAAACGCTGGAGAAGACGGATGATTTCTTTGATAACCTTCTCATCTACACGTAGTCAGTTAGTGGCTAAACAAGTTGTTGTATAATACAATTTAGCGAGGCATCCGAAATGCCAAGTATCGCCGAACCCATCGCTCGTAATCCTCGCGTATGATCTCCCAAATCGCGAGAGACAGCTGCTCTTTCTTCGTCGGAGGGTGAATCATCGTCTTCACTACTGTGTTTCGCAGGGCGATGTTCGATTTTTTGTTCACGCCAGCGGAGTGACGCCAAATCGCCGACTTTGTTCGATCTGCGACGTCGATGGAGTCACCAAATCCGAATCGCTCGCCAGCTTCAACGATTCTAAGCCTGACCGCGGGTGCTTGCAAGACGTGTTCTACGCAACTCGACACGTGGAAGTCTACGGCGGCGATCGGTATGTCGTCGCGGCGCATGAAACCACCCCACGTCTTGGCTGCATCCGTTGCTTCTCGCGCGGCGTCGAATGCGAGTTCGAGATACGAAAGCCACGGCGACTTATCGTCAATGATTTCCGGATTGCGCAGCTCGTCGTACTCGAGCGGTACATCATTACTTTTTGCCGTCTGCTTGAACCGATTGAACCATACGTGCGAAAAACCGTGTAACATGGCGACGTCTCCGGGCATTCCGCCAAAGTGCGCACGAATCATCAAAGCCTGAACGACGGTGGCCTCGGCCGCCGGCAACGCGGCCTCGACGTCATTGAGCGCGAGCACGCCACTGGCTGAATCGCCAGCGACGCCGTACGAAACGCTATCTTTGATGCGGATAGCCGCCATTTCGCCAGCTATACGAGCCACCGCGGCGCGCAACGCGTCCGTCGGCTCGAATCCTTTGCTCGTCGCGCACATGAGCCACGTCAACAGTACGACATCTGGATGCAGGATAGCATCTTCTAATGAAATGATCACGAGTCTACGGACGCATTCGATGAGCGCTTGCGGGTCTAAACACATGTGCATGGCTACGCGCGAAGCAGCAGCAGCGCGACCTCGCCTGATATTCTTCTGCAATGCGGATTTGATCACGCTCAACTTGAGCTGTTCGCCATCTGCACTCGCTCGACTCGCGCGAACTTCAGCGTACTCTTTCGCGTCCCGTAACGCTTCGCGCAACGCGTTCTCTTGATCTGGACCATCGTCGCTCGCGACGTCCGTCATCAACTTTAGCGTCGTCGAACACGTCGTACCGCTCGCCAATTTCTCTTTAACCACGACTTGACTCGCCCACTTCGCCGAAGATTCCGCCTTAATAGATTTCCCCAACGACAACGACACGTCCCAACGTGAACGCGCCGCGTCGTAGGTCAACAAAAATATGCGCTCGCGCTCGCGCTCGCGCTGCGCCGCCATCATGCTCGCGAAGGCGTTCGTCGCCGGTTTTGGTTTTGTCGCCGGCTGTTTCTCGGCAACCTCAGCATCGCTGTCGCCATCCTCTCGACGTTCACGTATAATGCACGTCCCGACGTGAGATTCCAAAAGCATCTTGGCAACGTTCTTTGCGCATAAAGGACACCGTTCGAATCGCGACGATGAATCCGTGGAAGTTCGCGCCTTCTTCGCGCCGTCCGCCGCGCTCGGCGTCTTAACAGCCGGTGCAAAATACGCGGCGATGCTCCCTCGTTTATGCGTCATCGCCCGAGACGCGCGCTCACCGCGAGTTCACAGTGTTCGTCGTCACCTCTCGCACACTCACTCGTATCGCCTCGCTCAATCCTTTCGCGTCGTGCAACGACTTCGTAATCAAGATTTGAACTCTCGCGATGGCGTCCTTGGGTTCGATTTTCGACGTCGTCGCGGCGTGGCCTCCGATCTTCTTGCGCGATATGGGAAAGTCGTTCGCGCGCGTCTCCCTCGAGCGTTTCATCGACGCGCGACGCGCGGACGAGTGAAGTCGGTGCGCGAGGCGCTGAGTTGTTTTGATTTGCTCGGGCTATCACAGCTATCGCGCTACTTCTACAGTTCTACTCTTTTCCTTCTTTTCCTTCTTTTGCTTCTTCTCCTTCTTGTCCTTCTTCTCCTTCTTGTCCTTCTTCGCCTTTTCGTTTTTCCGACGCGCGTCGTTCTTCGCAACGTCGTCGTCGTCGTCGTCGCCGAAGTCGGTTCGTCTGACGCCCGTCCACTCGCTCTTCAACACGCCTCTGCCGCCGAGACCTCGCTTCGTGCCCTTGGCGACGTTTGTTTCGTGCGCGGATTTAAATAAAGCCTCTTGATCGTTCTCGGTGAATCCCTTGCCGCGCTTAGCGCGATCGGCGCCGTCTTCGTCGTCCGCGGCGCCGTCGTCGTTCAAGTCGCGCTCGCGTTTCGAGCCGACCAAGCCGCCCCAGGCGAAACCCGCGCGCGTCCACCAATCGCTGATTTTGGTGCTCAAAGACTTTTCACCCTCGTACGACACGCCCGAAGGTCTCACCGTCGTTTCGACCGCACCTTCGCCGTCGGATTTGCGCTTTTTCTTGTCCTTCTTAGACTTTTCCTTTGGCTTTTTCTTCGTCTCCGCGGCGGCGGGCGCCGACGCGCTCCCGCGTTGAATCCCATACTTGGCCAACTGTTCCGCCTCAAACTTTGCGATGCGTTCGAGCTTACCCACGCGCCCACCGAACGTGGATCCGCGATGATTATCCTCCGCCAGCTCTCGCATGAGCTGCAAATCGCTCTTCGATCCGCTAAACGCCACGCCGTCGCGTCCCGTCGCCGTCCCCAGTCTCGCCGCGACTTCATCCTCGCTCGAATCCTCGCTCTCGCTCGAGTCTCCATCGCGTCCCGACGTCGACGTCGACGACGTCGTCTTCCCATCCTCCTCGCCTCCGACGACGCGCGCAATCTTGCTCGCCGCGTTCGCGTACGTCCCCTCCCACCACTTTTCGTCCCACGCATACCTCGTCTTCCTCTTCCCCACGCCCGCGTTATCCTCGCGCTTCACCACCTCGATCGCCTCCGCGCGTCCGTGTCGTCTTTTCCCCAGTCCATCGCCCCTGTCGCGCGCGCGGGGTCGTTCGCGCGCCGTCAGTCTCCGCTCTTCTCTTCGGGGTCGGGCGTCCCGCCGCCGGTCGTCGGTCGCGTCGGTCGCCTCGGTCGTCGGTCGCGCGCACTTGGACCATCCCATCGCGCGCAGCACGCGCTCGCCCATGCCGCCGTACGACTTCGCCCCCGGCGCGGCGTCGTGCGTCGGCACCTTCATCGCGTCGTCGCCCGCGCGCGTCTCTGCGGGCGGACGCCGCGCGCGCGACGCCGCCGGTCGGTCGCCGGTGGAACGCGTCGACGACCGAACGCGCGCGGCATCGCGCGCGGCATCGTTCGGCGCGTCTCGCGACGGCGCGCTTGCAAACATGCTCGAGCGGGCGCGTCTCGCGACGGCACCGCGCGGCGCGCGCGCGGAGGCGCGAAGGCGCGTCGTCGTCGCCGCGAAATCGAAGTCGAAAGCGAATTCGTCGAAGTCGGCGGCGAAGTCAGAGCTCGCGCTCAGGGACTCCAGGTCGGCGTCGTACGATCCGACGCGCGCGATCGTGCGCGACGACGCGCTGCGCGAGAAACGATTGGCCAAGATAATCGCCAAGGCGGTGACGAACGCCGAGTACGAGCTCGCGCTGGAGCGGCTCCAGAACGAATTGGTTTGCCTGATGGATTACGCGAAGCTTCGGGGGAAGAAGATCATCGTGATTTTCGAGGGACGCGACGCGGCGGGGAAGGGAGGGTGCATCTCGCGAATCACGGAGGTGCTGTCGCCGAGAGTGTGTCGCGTGTGCGCGCTGTCGGCGCCGACCGAGGCGGAGAAAAGTCAGTGGTACTTTCAACGGTACGCTCGACATTTGCCGAGCGCGGGGGAGATCGTGCTGTTCGACAGGTCGTGGTATAATCGAAGCGGCGTCGAACGCGTGATGGGATTCGCGACGAGCGAGGAGGTGGAGCGGTTCGAGAGAGAGGTGAACGTCTTCGAGCGCATGCTTTTGGACGCGGATTACGAAATCATCAAGCTTTGGTTCGACGTGAGCGACGCGGAACAGGAGCGGCGGTTCCGAGGGAGACTCGAGAACAGTGAAAAACGATGGAAATTATCACCCATGGACTTGTTTGCGCGCAGCAAGTGGTACGACTACGCTCTCGCGCGAGATTTGATGTTTGAAAACACGAGCGAGGCTGTTCCGTGGAGCATCGTGCCGGCGGACGACAAACGCGTCGCGCGCTTGAACGCCATCCAGCACATTCTCGCCGCGATAGACTACGACGAAGTCGCGAAGGAACCGTTAGAGTTGCCTCCAAGGCAAGAGCGTCCAAAAGGGTACGAAGAAAAGGATTTAACGACGTGGGATCCGCGCCGCGCGCGCGTCGTCCCGCAAGTGTATACGAGCGAAGGTTTGGCGACGCGCGAGATCGATGGTAAGAGCTGGAAGGAGCTCGCCGACGCCGTCGCTAAATCGGCAAAGAAGAAGTTTGCCATCGAAGACGGCGATGGACTGAATTGGCCGAAGTAATTTTGTATTTCACGCAACCGTACCCTGTACGCGAGTCGCCGTTGCCGGCAACCCCCCTGCGCCGCACCTCGCAGCGCGCTGCACGCGCGAGCGTCGCGAGCGAAACCCGAGACGCGCGTCGCGAGCGATGTTTAACGCGATGCCGCGCGCGTCGCTCTCGCCCGCGTCGTCCTTGTTCACCTCGCGTCGCGTCGGCGTCGATTCGGACGTGTCTTTGACGAGTGTTGTGGATAACCACCATCGGCGGGCGCGCGTCGTCGGTCGTCGCGCGCGACACGTCGCGCGCGCGTCCGAGGTCGACATCGACGCTGGTAAGTACATGCTCGAGCGCGAGGACTATCTGTTCGTCGATTGCCGTTCGTGGAAGGAGTACGACCGCTCGCACATCACAAAGCCGCCGGCGAAAACAATCAACGTGCCGCTCGCGCAGGACGCGAGCGTGGAGGATTGGGTGAAAGCCGCGCGAGAAAAGACGCGACCTGGTATGAAATTGTTGATCGTCGACGCCGATGGGGCGAGAGTGGCGGAGTTGGTAAGCGGGCTCGAAGCCGCGGGCTACACGAACGCAGTCCCGGTGGCGGGCGGCTACGCGGCGTGGACCGCCAAGTACACCACGTTCGGGCGTAAAGTGCCACCGAAAGGGAAATTCGTGAGTACGGGGAAGGAGGCGTTGAAGAGCGGGTTGGATCTCGATCCCAACGTTGCGAGCGCGTACGAGGAAAACTGGGGTCGAGCGCCGCCGAAGTACGGCGAGGAGGCCAAGTCGGACTGAGACCACATTCGGCCGATCGCGCGTGTAATTAAAGCATTGATGTCAGAAACGTACATTTCAGAAATAACCTTCGCCTGCGCTCGGCGTCGTTTCGTGGAGGACGGTTCGCCGCCGTCCGCGTCGCGCGTCGCGCGAGCTCGATGACGACCGCTGCGACGGTGCGAGTATCGCCAGACTTTGCCTCGCCTCGCGCTATGAGACCGATACCCGGTCCCGCAAACGCCTTCGCGTCGCGTGAAAACATCGCACACGCGCGCGCGAACGGTGAAGGCGACGAAGGTGCGCGTGAGGCGACGCCCAACGACGCGACGAGTTCAAATCCCGCGGCGACAGCTGAAGATGTCCTCGACGCCGCGCTCTTCGCGTCCGCGCCTTGGCGCCGCGCGCTGGACGCCATCGACGTCGAAAACTTCGACCCGAATCGTGCGGAGTGTAAATACAACGTCGCTTGGTTGCGTCGCGGTGGATGGCGATCGGGAAGGGCGCCGCGCGTGGCGGGCGCGCTTCGCGAGCTCGGCGCTACGTCGAACGGCGACGGCGCGGGAACGCTGTGCGATCCCACTGGTGAGATTAGAGTCATCGTGCATCGGGAATTGATGATGAGTGAGCGTGCGCTTGCCTCGGGCTGCGCGGTGGTGCTGCGAGACGTGCCGGTGTTGAGTGTGGATGCCACGGCGCACGCGCTCGCGGTGACGAGCGAAAACTTAGTGGCGGTGTTTGAGGCAGACGTCGATGCGTACGCTGCGAGCGCAGCGAAGCGAACGAGAATCGAGCGCGAAGCGTTGCGAGAGCGGTTAAGAGAAAGCGCGGTGATCGAAGCGGTGAGCGGAGTCGACTGGGAAGACTTTGAAGACGTCGCCGGAGATTTTTCCGGGTACGGCGGCGACGCGCCACCCTCGGCTGAAATCGACCACAACGCGCGCGATGAAGAGACAGTGCACACGGACGAAATGATGAATGATGTGACGACCGCGCCCACGCCCGATGGACCGAGTGACTTCGCGCTGCAGCTTGCGGCGCTCTACGCCGACGACGGGGACGCTTGAGTGCTTGACTGCATCGGCGATCTCTTCATAACCTCGCGCGCGAGAACGACGACGACGAACCAGCGGACTCGTGTTGACGGCGAGATAATCGATAAGCGCTCGTGCAACGCCTGGCGATGGCGTCAATCCCGACGCTACGCATCGCTTACGCCACGGGTAACCACGGCAAGTTTGCCGAAGCCAAGCACGTATTCAACAGACCGGAAAACCTCGCGCGAGCGAACGTGATTCTGCAGCAATTCGACGTGGACACTGTTGAAATACAAGGCTCAAAAGTGGACATCAGCAAGCACAAGCTCAAAGAGGCGGCGACGATTCTTTTTCAAGAGGCAGATGCGGGCGATTTTGATTACCTCCTCGTCGAAGACGTGTCACTCGATCTCGACGCCTTGAACGGATTCCCGGGGCCCTATTGCAAACCCATGCTTGAAGCGATCGGACCCGATGGACTATGGGACGTGATGTCCCGGTACGAAGATCGTAACGCGACGGTTACGTGCACGGTTGGAGCGATGGCCGTGCGAGCGGGGGGCTCTCGCGAGACGAATGTGTTTATCGGCTCTATCAGGGGAACGATGGTGCCTCCGCGAGGTGAAGTCAAGCACGGCAAGGCGTCGTGGAACAGCGTTTTCCAGCCCGCGGGATTCGCCAAGACGTTTGGAGAACTGCAGTTCGTGGAGCAAGCGGAGATTTCGCACAGGCGCATTGCGCTTGAGAAGTTTTTAGGAAACGCAATCGAGGCGGCGACAGAGGTCAACTGTTAGAAGATCTTGTAGCATGATTATTAGCCATATATAGATAGAACGGTGTCTCGTTAGTAGTACGTCGGATCATCGCGCGAGTTGCGAGACGGCCTCGCCCGTCTAGCATCGCCGTCGTCCCGAAACGGTCGCCTTTCGTCTTCGTAATACTCGTCCACTTCGTACTCATCTCTTGAGCGACCACCGCGACGTTCATTTTTACTTCGCGACTTGCCGAGCTCGACCGATCGTCGACCGATGAGAAACCAAATCCTAATCAACAATAGTGCGCGGCTCGGAAGCGAAAATAATTCCTCGACGACAATGTCTCGCCATTCTGCGAGCTGCCGAGCGTCGTTTTGCGACGAAACCTCCATGACGGCTTCGTCGTAGTCATCTAACGGCTCGTGATCGTCCGCGAACTCTTCTTCGTGGAAATGCCGACCCAACCTGCGCGGTTGGCGTTTCGCGCCGGCGTTTCGCGCCGCAACCGCCACGTTCGCCACCGCGGCGAATATCGCGAGCGTCGTGATCCCGGCTGCGAGTGGAAGCACTTGCGATGAGGGTGTCGCGCTCACACCGACGCTCGATCGGCCACTGTTGCCGTCGAAACCTAGCGTGCTTCCGAGTGCGCCAGTCAGCGCGTTGAATGGATTTTGAGCCGTTTGGCGCGAGAAGGACGACGCGTCGCTCGCTGCCGACACCCCTCGTCGCGTTGTCATCGCCGACGACGCGCTCTGCGGAGATTTGCGCAAGTCAATCGCCAATGTAGGCGCCGTTCGACCCGTGGCTTCTTCAGCGAACTCGAGCAAAGCGCCGACGCTTCTGTCGGCGCTCGCGTGCCGGTACACCGGCCCTTTGCCCGCGGGCAAAGCGACGATGGTTGGAAAAGTCTTGGCGCGAAAGTATTTCTCCGCAAACTGCTTCATCTCAGCGCTATCGCATCTCAGCCGGCACACGCGCACGGTGGGGTCGTTGGCGTAGCACACCGCTACCGCCGTCCACGCCGGCTGCACGTCGTCGCACCATCGGCAATTCTCCGTCTCCACCAGCAGCATCACCGTCTCGTCCCTGTGCGTCAGCATCCCCACCACATCATCTCGCGTCAACTCTTCCACCGCGCTCGCGCTCACCACGGCGTGCGTTCGCGTCGTCGGCGCGCTCATCCGTCTCTGTTCGCTCCTCGACCGTCTCGCTCGCGCGAACTCCGCGTCGCGTTCTCGTTCGCTCATCGCCGTCGTCCGTCGACTCCCGTACTCTCCCACTTCACCTCGTCTCCATCGTCCATCATCATTCGTCGTCGGAATCAACAGCCGCTGTCCGACGTACAGCGCCGGCGCGTCTTCGTCGTTTCCTTCGTCGTCGAACCGAATCCCATTCGCCTCGCACACCGCCTCCGCGCTCGTCCCGTGCGCTCGCGCGATCTCGTTCAGCGTGTCCCCGTACATCACCGTGTGCACGTCGTAATCATCCCGATCCCGATCCCTCGCTCGCGCGTCGTTCGTTCGCGACGCCCGCGCCGTCGTCGTCGTCGTCGTCGTCCCGCGCGACCGTTGGCGACGATTCCGCCGAAGACGACGCCCGTCGCGCGTCGCGCCGCGCTCGATCGCGCGCGTCGACGCCGCGCCGCGCGTCGCGCGCGTCGACATCGCGGTCGTCTCCTTCGTGCTTCGCGCGCGCCGCACTGCCGATCGCGCCGCGCCTCGACG
>MDSW01164742.1_pt1 | contig 13711 bp, 14 predicted proteins | sample 811171 | NCBI WGS metagenome assembly MDSW01 (sample SAMN05326641, study PRJNA326480) | marine metagenome | isolation source: seawater | place: Atlantic Ocean: North West | collected 2012 | reverse complement strand
GTCAGCTAATTCTTACCACAGGAACTTTTTTAAATGGTTTGATACACATAGGGGAAAAACAGATGCCAGCTGGAAGGTATGATGAAAAACCTTCTACGGGACTAAGTGAACAATTAGAGAAATTTAATATCAAAATTGGAAGACTCAAAACAGGGACGCCTCCTAGACTAGATGGAAGAACTATTAATTATGATGGTCTAGAAATGCAGCCTGCTGATAATGAACCGTACTTTTTTTCATTTTTAACGACAAAGGCTATCAACAAGCAGATTAGTTGTGGTGTAACGCACACTAATGACTCGGTACATAAAATTATAAGCGACAACATTTCAAGAAGTGCAATGTACTCAGGTAACATTAAAGGGGTAGGCCCAAGGTACTGTCCGTCTATTGAAGACAAGATTGTTAAATTTAAGGAAAAGCAAAAGCACCAGATTTTTTTAGAACCCGAAGGACTAGATGATCACACAGTCTATCCGAATGGTATTTCAACTTCCTTACCTGAGGATGTACAGCTCAAAATATTGTCTAAAATCAAGGGTTTAGAAGGCGTTAAAATGTTAAGAGCAGGATATGCTATAGAATATGACTATGTAGACCCAAGAGAGCTAAAAGCGAGTCTAGAAGCCAAAAAAATAGGGTCCCTTTTCTTAGCCGGTCAAATCAATGGGACAACAGGGTACGAAGAAGCTGCGGCTCAAGGATTGATAGCTGGAATTAATGCTGCTCTAAAAGTTAAAAAAATAGATGAATTTATTTTGGATAGGTCGAGCTCATACATTGGCGTTATGATAGACGACCTTATCACAAAAGGTGTTTCCGAACCTTATAGAATGTTTACATCTCGAGCCGAATACAGACTTTCTCTTCGTGCAGACAATGCTGACGAAAGGCTTACTGGTCTCGGTATTAAATTCGGTTTAGTAAAAAATAATAGAAAAAAATTATTTAATGAAAAAATGAAAAAAATAAATGCTCTGACAAAAACACTTTCTGAAAAATTTATAACACCTAATGTAGCGGCCAAGCATTCAATCAGAGTTGCGATGGATGGAACAAAAAGATCTGGACTTCAAATTTTGTCATTAAAAAATGTTAAATTAAGGCAGCTAAGATATATATGGGCCGATATACCCCATTATGAACATTGTATTGATGAACAGGTTGAAATTAATGCACATTACTCTGGGTACATTCCCAAACAAGAAGCTGACATAAAAAGCTTTAAAAAAGATGAAAAAATTCTTATTCCAGAAGATGTTGACTATGATTCATTTAGTGGTTTATCCAATGAGATTAAGTCCAAACTGAAATTAATCAAACCTAAAACACTTGGTCAGGCTTTAAGGATAGATGGAGTTACACCTGCAGCTGCTATAATCCTTTTGGGAGCCATCAAAAGATCGAAATATAAAGTTTCGGCTTGAATCCGCATGGATTATGAGGAATCAAAGATAAAATTAGTTAAAGATTTAGGCTTTTCAGAGGAAAAGCTCGATAAGCTTAAAATTTACGTTAATGAGCTCCTTAATTTTAACAAAAAATATAATTTAATTTCAAAAAATAGTGAAAAACATATTTGGTCTAGACATATTCTAGATTCTGCTCAACTTGTTAAGTTTATTGATCCAAAAGAGAACCATAGTTTAGCGGATTTGGGTACAGGAGCAGGTTTACCTGGAATTGTGCTATCAATTTATTATGGCGATATACTATCGTTTCACGTGAAACTTTTTGAAAAGTCAAATGTTAAGAATGAATTCTTAAGAGTTATTATAAAAAAATTAGATCTAAGAGCATCTTTATATGATAATGATTATCAATCGCATATAATAGATTCCCAATATATTGTTTGCCGTGCTTTCAAAAAAATAGGGGAAATAATAAAAATTTCACGTGAAAAAGCTAAGAAATCCCACAAACTTATTGTAATGATGGGAAAGAGTGCACAGGGTGAGATAAATAAAGCTTCAAAGGGTATAATTTATAAGTATAAGCTAGTACCCAGCATCACTGAGAGAGATTCAAAAATACTTTTGGTAGATGTTATAAAATAAATTGTGGCTAAATCTATAATATCAGTAATAAATCAAAAAGGTGGAGTTGGTAAAACTACGACCGTCATAAATCTAGCAACCGCATTAGTAAAAAAAGGAAAAAAAGTATTAGTAATTGATCTAGATCCTCAGGGCAATGCAACAACTGGCTTAGGTAGGTCAAATAATGATGAGGATAAAAGTATCTACAAAGTTCTTATAGGCAAGGTATCAGCCCAAAGTGTAATTCAGAAAAGCAGTGTAGAGGGCCTCGATCTTATAGGGTCAAATGTGAATCTTTCAGGTTTAGAGGTTGAGACAGCCAATGATGCTAACAGAGCCTTTTTATTAAAAGAGATTTTGGGGAAAGAAAATAGTTCACATTTTAGCAAGTATGAAAACATCTTTATCGACTGTCCTCCTTCTCTAAGTTTATTAACCGTTATGTCTCTAGTGTCAGCAGATGAATTATTAATACCTCTGCAAACAGAATTTTTTGCATTAGAAGGAATTACCCAACTTGTTAAAACAATTGACCGAATAAAAGTAAATTTGAATCCCTCATTAAATATTAGAGGAATCTTGCTTACGATGTTTGATAAAAGAAACAAGCTTTCATCTCAAGTAGACATCGAAGCCAGAAAGCATTTTAAGGAAAAGGTTTATAAAACTGTTGTGCCCAGAAATGTTAGATTGTCCGAAGCCCCGTCTCATGGAATGCCCTGTTTGATTTATGATAAAAATTGTTCAGGTAGCAAATCTTATATTAAGTTAGCAGAGGAATTTATTAATCAAAACGACCAATCTATAGGTAGTGCAGCATGAATCCAGCAAAAAAGGGTCTTGGGAGAGGATTATCAGCTTTATTCGGAGATATTGAGAAGAAATCAGATTCAGGACTGGTTGAGATAAATAAGGTGCCAATAGCAGACTTAGATAGAAATAAATATCAACCCAGAGATAAGTTTGACGAAGAAAAATTGAATGAACTTTCTAAGTCTATAAAAGAAAATGGAATAATCCAACCAATAGCGGTTAGACCAAACAAATATGAGCCTGGTAGATATGAAATTGTAGCTGGTGAACGGAGATGGCTAGCTGCTCAAAAAGCCGGACTTAATGAGGTTCCTGTTTTCATTCTTGATATTAACGATCAGAAAAGTTTAGAGATTGCTATAGTCGAAAACATTCAAAGACAGGATTTAAATTCAGTAGAAGAAGCAAAAGGTTACCAAAAACTTGTAAAAGAATTTGGTTATGATCGTGAAAAAATCTCAGAACTTATGGGTAAGAGTCGAAGTCATATAAGCAATACTTTGAGATTGATGACATTGCCTAAAGATATAATTTCTTTGATAGAAGAAGGCTTGTTGACCGCTGGTCAGGCGAGACCCCTTATTGGTCTTCCCAATGCATCAGAAGTGGCAGAGAATATTGTTAGAAAAAAGATTAGTGCCAGAAAAGTTGAATCACTAATTAAGGAAAAAAGAACAAAAAGGAACCTCAAAAAAACAGAAGATCCTAATATTACTTTTGTCAAGAACGAAATCGAAGGTAAAATTGGTCTAAATGTTGAAATTTTAAATAAAAAAAATAATTCTGGAAAAATTATTATTAAGTATAATTCCCTAGAACAATTTGAATTAATATCGAAGCTACTTAGGAAGTAGAAGCTGCCTTTTTACACAATTTAACCAACAAATCTTTTATAATTGTATTATTGTATGTATTAAGTCTCGTTTTGATCAATATTTCTGTATCTATAAGGGTTTTTCTTGCATCTTTTAGTTTTTTTAAATTCCATTTTTGGATTTGTTTGTAAAAAATTGGCTTATCTTTCCAAAAAATTTTTGGTTTAATATTATCCAAAGCCGCCTCAATATTCTTATCTTTTTGACATTGAATATTTAGATGAAAAAGCTTTTCTATTCTTGAATTTAGACTATTTAAATAGAAATAAGTGTCCTCACTTTTAAGCACCACATTTCCTAGATCTTTATTAAGAGTGTTTTTATCAGCTCCAAAACAGGAATCTCTAAGATTGTTAAAATCGAGATTATATTCGTAATTAATTAACTCAACTAATTTTTCATTTTTTATTTTTTTGTCTAAAAATAAATTTTTAATCTTATCAACTTCGTTGTTTAGAACTTTTCTATCAAGCCCAGAGTTCTTTATAAGAATGTTTATAATCTCTTGGTTTAAACCCGAGTAATCTTTAAATTTTTTTCTTAAATATTCCGACAATGTTCTTTCATTATCTTGGTAACAAGGGACCGCCGCTATATTTTTACCTTTTTCGAAATGATCTCTTATTTTTGATTTTTTTTCTAAATTTTCTGAGAAAAAAAATATCTTTAAGTCATCTTTTGGTTCCTCCGTTACTTCAATGATATTATTTTTTATTTTATCAGAAATTCCATTAATAAAGATTAATTTGTTTTTGGTAAATAATGATGTGTTATGGATCTGTTCATATAGAAGTTTTTCATTTCTTATGATTTCATCCTGATTTAAAGTGACTTCTTCAAATCCTTTATAATATTTCTTTATTTCACTTTTAATTTCATCTTTCATTCCAATGTTTTCTCCATAGAATAAAACTGAACTATATTTATCTGCTATCGATATATCTTTTTCTATCAAAAAACTTTTTATAATCATTTTTCTCTATAGATTAAGCTAAGTTCGTTTAATAACCTATTTGCTATTATTTCAGCCAAACTATCTATAATTTTTTTTTCTGTATTTAAAGTATCTAAATATAAAGTGGCAGCCTTATATTTGCTTTCCTCATAAAATTTTTTCGATAATACAGTTTTTTCATCTATTAACTCTTTTGCGGTAATATTGAAAATAAGACTTATTTTATATTCCAATATTTTTCCACTTGTGCTTTTGTTACTTATTGTTCGCTCTTTTTTAGCATTAACATTTATAAAAAGATTATTCTCTCCTTTTTTTGAAGTTCCAAGATTGTTTATTAATATTTGGGCAATTCTTTTATCTCCACTAACTTTATATTTTTCTATATTGAATTGTTTATACTTCTCATTCAATAAGGGTTTGTAGCCACAACTCTCCAAAATGAAGAATGATAAAAATAAAAATAGGATATAAAAATATTTTTGAGTATCTTTTTTCATTTAACAATAAAATTTATTATTTTGTTCTTAACAAAGATATTTCTTACTAACTCTCTGTCTTTTAAGTTTTTCTCAATATTTCCTAGTTTTTTGGCCTGTTCAAGAATTTCTTTTTCATTAACGTTTTTTTTTGTTGATATTAGACCTCTCTTTTTTCCGTTAATTTGTACAACTATTGTAACCTCTTCATCATCCAGAAAAGCTTTATCAGGTTCTGGCCACTTCATTTTTTCATAAAAATTCTCCCCACTCAATTTTGACAAGCATTCATGGGCCAAATGAGGTGTAAATGGAACCATTATTTTCATTATTTTAGTTATAGAATCTAGTAGATATTTTTTACTTATGCTGTCTTTAGATAAAGCATTTTCCATCAGGTTCGTTATTTCATATAAATTTGCTACAGCCACATTTAGATGAAATTTTTCAATTAAGTTTGAAATTTTAAAAATATATTGATTAAATTTTATGAGAAATTTTTTTTCTTCGTTTTTGCTAGTATTGTTTATCTCTTTTTTTTCTAAAATTTTTATATTAAGATTCCACACTCTTTGTATGAATTTATGTGATGCTGACACCCCTTCATTTGACCATTGTATATCTCGGTCAGGAGGGCTATCGGAAAGCATAAACCATCTTACGGCATCAGCTCCGTAAATTTTAATCATACTTTCAGGATCAACAACATTTTTCTTAGATTTTGACATGGCTTCAGGTGGACCAACAGTTACCTTATGTTTATCAATTTTTTTAACTTCTTCTGGATCTATCCAATCGCCGTTTTCATTTTTATATGTTTCATGACAAACCATTCCTTGGGTAAAAAGTCCCTTAAAGGGTTCTTTAATTTTAACTTTTTTATCGTTTAGTTTAATTGCTCTCATAAAAAATCTTGAATACAATAAATGTAATATTGCGTGTTCTACGCCCCCTATATATTGATCAACAGGCATCCAATAACTGAGTGCCTTTTCGTCAAAAGGTTTACCTTCTAATTTTGGTGAGCAAAATCTTATAAAATACCACGAAGAATCAACAAAAGTATCAAGGGTGTCCGTTTCCCTAGTGGCATTTTCTCCTGTCTTTTTATATTTAGTTTTTTTCCAAGTCGGATGATTTGCTAAAGGGTTACCCTTAGAATTTAAATCAACATTTTCGGGCAATTTTATAGGAAGTTCGCTTTTATCTACGGGGACAACATTTCCATCTTTTAGATAGATCATAGGTATAGGACATCCCCAGTATCTTTGCCTAGATATACCCCAGTCTTTTAATCTAAAAGATGTTTTTTTATTTCCAATCTTTTTTCTTTCAATTTCTCCTATTATTTTTTCTTTTGCTTGCTCTACACTTAAATTATTCAAAAATTCTGAATTAATTATTTTACCATCACCTGTATAGGCTTCTTGCATTTTCTTATTTTTTTTACTTTCTTTGGATTGAACTACAGGTATTATTTCGAGATTATACTTTGTAGCAAAATCAAAATCCCTTTGGTCATGAGCGGGGCATCCAAAAATTGCGCCCGTTCCGTAATCCATCAAAATAAAATTTGCAACAAAAATAGGTATAGTCTTATTTTTTATAAAGGGGTGTTTGGCCTTAAAACCAGAATTAAATCCTATTTTTTCTGCATTTGCTATTGCCTCCTCAGTAGTACCAACTTGAGAAGATTTTTTTTTAAATTCTTTAAAATCTTTTTGTTTTTCTAGGCCTTTACATAAAGGATGATCTACAGAAACCGCTAAAAAGGTGGCTCCAAATATAGTATCTGGACGAGTAGTAAAAACTTTTACTTTTTTTTCATTTCCATCAGTTTCAAAATCTATTTCACACCCCACGGATTTTCCTATCCAATTTTTTTGCATTAGTTTAACTTTTTCAGGCCATTCAGTGAGCGTATTTAGATCTTCTAACAATTCATTTGAAAATTTAGAAATATTAAAAAACCATTGAGATAATTTTTTTCTTTCAACGATAGCATTTGATCTCCAACCCCTTCCATCAATTACTTGTTCGTTCGCTAGAACTGTTTCATCAACTGGATCCCAATTCACATAAGTTTCTTTTCGAATTACCAAACCCTTATTAAAAAAGTCAATAAAGAGCTCCTGTTGATGTTTATAATATTCCTCATCACAAGTTGAAATTTCCAAATCCCAATCGATTGAAAGACCGAGTGATTGGAGCTGTTTTTTCATAACCGCAATATTTTTTTTTGTCCAATCTTTTGGGTTTAATTTATTTTCTCTTGCAGCGTTTTCAGCGGGCATCCCAAAAGAGTCCCAACCCATGGGATGGAGGACATTAAAACCTCTCATCATTTTGTACCTAGCCAAGACATCTCCTATTGTATAATTTCTTACATGCCCCATATGGATTTTTCCAGATGGGTAGGGAAACATTTCTAGACAATAAAATTTACTTTTTTTATCAGTATTTTTAAAAATATTTTTTTTATTAAGCCAAAAATCTTGCCATTTTTTATCAATTTTTTTTACGTCAATTTTGTTCATTATTGATATAAAGAGTTTACTTAATTTTTCTTTTTCTTTTTATCATTTGATGAATATACCGCAGCTTTTTTTACGATTGCAGATCTGATCTCATTTTCTAATTTAGAAGATATTTTTTTTATAACACAATTAGTTGACTCTTTACCGCAAGTTTTTTTATGAACTATTATCTTTAAACTATCAGCCCTTAATTCATTAGATAAGAATCTTATAGTAAATTTTAGAGAGGAGTCTGAAGTACCTGTGTCCGAATACCAATCAGTGATTATTGTACCACCTGAATAATCTACTGTAACAAGAGGCATAAAATCAATAACATCAAAGGTTGCTCTCCACATAGGGTTTGATGTACTAAATTGGTAAGTTGTTTTTCCTAGTCCGCCTAAATTTTTAAGACCTATGCCCCTGCCTTCTTCAAGGTTTTTTTTAGCTCTCTCTTTTCCGCCAACAGGCATCGTTCTTGCATCTCCCGGTTTTGGTAGTTTAAATCCTGAACAAGAAGACAAAATTAGTAAAATAGAAGATAAGACGACAAGCTTTTTGATTGGATTTAGTAAATTTTCCATTAATTAAAAATTATCCCATAGATTATAAATAAACAGCAAAAAAGCTCTAAATTTGAAGATTTTTATGTGATATTTTTATCACAATCATTGAAAAATTAAGCACATAAAGCTCATTATTCATGTATTTATTGGTCATTTTGTTAACTTATCAACGTTTATTTAAATAAACACAAACATGGAGATAAACATGAAAAACATAACAAAAGTAGGATTGTCTGCACTAGCTGGAGCTCTTGCTGTTACGTCTGCAAACGCAGGTGACATGAGCCTTTCAGGTAGTATGGAAGCATCTTACACAACAGGTAGCGGTTACAGCGACGTTGGTAACCCACTTGGTATGGACAAAGAATTATCAGTTACAGCTTCAGGTGAGCTTGATGACGGTACTTCTGTTTCATACAAACAAACAATCACTGACGCAATGGCGTACAATGATTCTGAACTTAAATTCGGAACATCTATGGGAGACATAGCAATGACATCTGCTGGTTCTCCACTTAGCGCTATTGATGATGTAACTCCAAATGCTTTTGAAGAAGCTAACGCATTGTTAGGTTCAATAGACGATGTTAACGGTGTAGATGGTACTTATGGTATCAGATATACTTTAGCTGACGCTATGGGCTCTGGTTTTACAGTAGACGCTATGTATGTGCCTAAGCATGGTACTGGTGACGCTCAAGCAGATAACGGAAAATCTGGAACGAGTGGTACAGAAGGTAATGGTAGTGGTTACGAACTAGTAGTTAAAGGTTCAGTACCAATGATATCAGGACTTGATGTTGGTGCAGGTTACGCGAAGTTAGAAAAAAGAACTAACGAAACGACTGCAGACGATTCAGAGTCTATTGATCAACATGAAGGTACTGCTTACATAAACTACGCTATGGGACCAGTTAAAGTTGGTTACCAAGTAGGTGCAGTTACACAGGCAACATCAAACAAAGAGTACAAAACTAAGTATCTTGGTGTTTCTTATGCAGTATCTGACAACTTATCAGTATCTTACAACGACATCCAATCTGACTTTACGAACCAAACAGGTGCGTCTACAGAACAGGATTTCGAAAGCGTAAGCGCATCTTACACAATGGGAAGCATGACTTTGTCAATTGCTGACTCAGAAGTAAGCAATGCTACTTATACAGATGCTAGAAGCGTAGACGCTACATCAATTTCGATGGCGATTGCGTTTTAAGTAAAAAAATTTAATTTTTATAAAAAGCCGGTAAGTAATTACCGGCTTTTTTTTTGTCGCTTGCCATAGCTAATCCCGCTATGTTTAAAATTTTAGTTTTTCTGAAGGTTGTTTCATTTATACCTCCTAGCGCTATAAAATTTTTATCAATTTTTCTTGTCAGAAGATTAAACTTTGTTGTACCTAACCACCCTTTTTTGTACTTATAATTTGTTTTAAATACTCTCGATAGAAGAATATATCTGCATCCTTGGCTAATTTTTTGATTGATTTCGTGCACATTATGCGCTCCGCCTATAATATCTATTCTTGTGTTTATTTTTTTTAAATGATCAAATCTTTTTTTATTATAGGCAGATATATAAAATTTGTTAGTTTTTAGTTGAAATAAAAGTTTTACATTATTTGCAACATACAAATTTATACCCCTTCTAGTACATTCAGTTTTAAACTTTTCAAGTTTGTTTATGCTTGAATTCTCAGGTTTTTTTAAGATTAAAATAGCACCTGTATTTCTAACATAATCTAGGTTAGTTTCTTCTACACGGTCAATTATAAAATATAATTTTTTTTTTATTGTCATGCCTGAAGAAACTATAAATAAATTGCGTTTAATACAAGAAAATATAAAAAAACTTAATCCTAACAATTCCAAGTTGCCCAAAATAATTTGTGTTTCTAAAACTTTTACCATTAATAAATTGGAACCTTTAATTAAATATGGGCATAATCATTTTGGTGAAAACAAAGTTCAAGAAGCTAACGCAAAATGGTCGGAACTAAAAAAAACAAATACCAATTTAAAACTTCATATGGTGGGAAGGCTACAGACCAATAAAGCAAAAAAAGCTGTAAGTTTGTTTGATTTTATTCATTCTCTGGACAGCCAAAATCTGGCGGATAAATTAAAAAAGAGTGAAGAAGAATTAAATAAAAAATTACAGTATTTCGTTCAGGTTAATATTGGAGATGAAAAACAAAAATCTGGAATTTTATTAAAAGAAACAAAAAGCTTTACCCAATATTGCATGAATGAAGCTAAACTTAATGTTATCGGTTTAATGGTTATTCCCCCAGATAATGAAAACACTTCTAAATATTTTCAAGAAATTTCAAGCCTTAATTCTAATCTTAGATTTAAGGAATTAAGCATGGGAATGTCCAACGATTATTTAGAAGCAATTAAATTTAATTCTACCTTTATAAGAATAGGTACTGCTATTTTAGGGGAAAGAACTTTAGATAAATAAAAAAGTTTTTTTGTTTATATAGGGTAAAATTTCAATAAATTTTTTTTTTTCTATGGCAACACAGCCTCTTGTTGGAGTAAATCTTTTACTTGCAATGTGAAGAAAAATTGCACTGCCTTTGTTTTTTATAACTGGTTTCATATTGTAGTCTAAAACCAATATTAAATCATAATTATTTTTTTTTAAGTATAATCTCTCTGCTCTTTTCTCAAACGAAAAATTCACTAGTTTATTATAATAAATTGAACTTGGGTTATCACACCAACCCATATTTTTCTGGATTATTTTTCGACCAATTTTTGACTTTATTTTCTTGATCCTATCCTTTCTGTATAGAAGTAGTTTGAATTTAAATTTTCCTTTGGGCGTTTTTAAGTCACCTTCGCGTTTTTTCTTTGTAAGACCCCTTTTACCTACGGCACATTTTATCTTATAATTACTAAAGTATAAAAATTTATTTTTTAAATATATATGCATAAAGATTTATATAATATTAATGTTGCCTTTTTTTGTAGTGAAAATTTAATGAAGTCGCTAGAAGAAGTAAAACCTTTTCTGGGTTTTAGTTTAGACAAAATAGATGTTTTAAAAGGAGAAAGCTCACTTAACAGCACATATAATGTTGTAGTAGTAGAATCCGAAAATGAGAAGAAACTCTCTCTAGAAAATGTGAATATTCCTAAAGTTTTAGTTGAAAAACAAAAGTTAAATGGAAAAACAAAAGTCAAGTTCGATTTAGTTATTAAGCTACCGGTGAATCTAAGCGAATTTAACCAAGCAATTATTGACTTGTCACAAAAATACAAATTTGATCAAAATTCTTTAATTAAAATTAATGACTATATTTTAGATAAAAATGAAAGAGTTTTAAAGAAAAACAGCAAGAAACTTAAAATCACTGAAAAAGAAATTAACTTTATCGAAATGTTATTTTCCTCCAATAAGCCTTTAAAAAAAAAAATTATTTTAGAAACTGTTTGGCAATATTCCACGGAAACAGATACCCATACAGTTGAAACTCATATTTACAGATTGAGACAAAAGATTAAGAATTGTTTCAATGATGATAATTTTATTAAATATACTGAAAAAGGCTACCTGCTTTGAAAAAAAGAAACATTTTTGCTAAAGATTTGTTTTCAAAAAAATATCACAAACGTATTGTTAAACCAAAAAAAGGCAAGGGAAGCTATAACAGAAAAAAATTCAAGAAAGCCTAGCCCCAATTTTTTGTATAATTTTTGAGGACATTTCTGTGCCTTTTTGAAGACTTTCTTTTAGTGATAGGTTATTTATATAGCTATCTAAAAATCCAGCAGCAAAGAGATCACCAGCTCCTGTTAAATCAATAATTTTTAAATTTTTTTGAACATCACATTCAATCACATCATTTTTATGTATTGCAATACTACCTTTTTCACCTCGAGTTATAACAACTAACTTTCCAAGGTTTTTTCCAAAAGAAATAACTTCATTAAAATTTTTAGTATTTATTAGAGATAAAATTTCTTGTTCATTTGCTAATGTAATGTCTAATTTATTTTTAACCAAATCTAGAAAGTGTGGTTTATGTCTGTCGACACAGAATTTATCAGATAATGACATTGCAACTTTGTTTGAATTTTTGATAGCTTTTTCAAATGCTTTTTTCGGGCCTCCTTGATCCCAAAGATATCCTTCTAAAAAAACTATCTCACTTTTTTTAATAGCACTGGTATCAATGTCATCCTCATTAATTTTTCCTGCAATTCCCAAAAAAGTACACATAGTTCTTTCTGAGTCTGGAGTTATTAAAATTAAACAAGTTCCAGTAGGCAATTTTTCTTTTTTCTTTGAATAAAAATATTTTACTTTTTGTTTTTTCAGACCTTCTTCGTATTTACCACCTAGTTCATCCTTATTAATTTTACCTATAAAACCAACATCATTACCTAGCTGGGAGAGACCCACAATTGAATTTGCAACAGATCCACCCGAAACTGTTTCTTCAATCTTGAGACTAGATAATAGTTTTTTAAACTCATTTTCATCAACCAACTTCATTGTGCTCTTGATAAGATTGTTTTTAGTTAAGAAATTGTCATCAACCTTGCAGATAACATCTACTATTGCATTTCCTATTCCTAAAATTCTCATATTAAGCTTTCTTGGTTTTAATTGGTTTTTTTCGATTAGGATAACAACTCGTACAAATTTTACAAGTTAGACCATAACATTCTCTTGCCTTACAATATTCTCTACCATAATAAATTATTTGAAGATGGAGTTTATTCCAAGATTTTTTAGGAAATAATTTTTTTAGATCCTTTTCAGTTTGAACAACATTTTTACCATTAGTCAAACCCCATCTTTGCGCCAAACGATGAATATGGGTGTCCACGGGAAAGGCTGGATATCCAAATCCTTGAGACATTACCACGCTTGCTGTTTTGTGCCCTACACCATGTAAATTTTCAAGATCTTCAAAATTTTTGGGTACTTTTCCATTATGTTTTTTTACCAATTGTTTTGAAAGCAGATATACGCTTTTAGCTTTATTTCTAAAAAAACCTAAACTTTTTATTAATTTTTCAATTTTTTTTCTTCCTAACTTTACAAAATGTTCTGGTTTGTAATATTTTGGATATATATTTTTAGTCGCTTTATTTACATTAATATCTGTAGTTTGTGCAGACAGGGCTACAGAGACCAATAAAGTAAATGTATTTTTATGTTTAAGTGGAATGGGAGTTTTTGGATAAATTTGATTAAGAATTTTTAATATTATTTTAGCTCTTTTGTTTGAACTCATTGTTTTAAATTTATTTAAAATTTAAAACATTTCTCATCGAGTATAAACCAGGTTTTTTATTCATTAACCATTTTGCTGCAGTTAAAGCGCCTTCTGAGTATAAAGCTCTATCAAAAGATTCGTGATTCAAAGTTAATATTTCTTTTCCACTTGAGAATTTTACCTCGTGTTCCCCAACGATTTTACCCTTTCTAAGGGAATTAAAATT
>MDSW01053861.1_pt1 | contig 13712 bp, 12 predicted proteins | sample 811171 | NCBI WGS metagenome assembly MDSW01 (sample SAMN05326641, study PRJNA326480) | marine metagenome | isolation source: seawater | place: Atlantic Ocean: North West | collected 2012 | reverse complement strand
TAATGACCCTTTCTGGTCAGTTGCAAAAAATGGTGTAGATAAAGCTTGTAAAGATATGAAAGTATCTTGCAAATACACTGCGCCAGCAACATTCGATATGGTTGAAATGGCTAAATTAATAGATAACGCTGTTTCTCAAAAACCAAAAGGTATTGTAATAACTTTACCAGATGCTGCTGCTTTAGGTAAATCTGTTAAAGCTGCAATATCAGCTGGAATTCCAGTAATTTCTATGAACTCTGGATCAGATGACTACATGAAACTAGGTATTAGTGCTCACGTTGGTCAGACTGAATTTGAAGCAGGAGTTGGTGGCGGACAGAAAATGAAAGCCGCTGGTGGAAAAAAAGCATTATGTGTTAACCACGAAGTTGGTAACGTTGCTTTGGATAGAAGATGTGCTGGTTTCAAAAAAGGTTTTGGAGGTTCTGTAGACATATTAGGAACATCTAACGACCCAACTGAAATTCAAAAAGCTGTAGCTGCTAAACTAGGCGGTGGATATGACACTATTCTTACTTTAGGAGCTGGTCTAGCAGGAGAAGCTGCTCTTAAAGCATTAGAGTCAGCTGGTAAAGTAGGAAGCATTAAACTTGGAACTTTTGACATGTCTCCGGGAATGCTAAAAGCTGCTGCTGCTGGAAAAGTTGAGTTCTTAATTGACCAGCAACAATATTTACAAGGTTACTTACCTATAGCTATATTTTCTCAATATATGAGATACGGAACTATGCCGGCTGGTGTAGTAATGACAGGACCTGGTTTTGTTACACCAAAAAATGCTAAGAGTGTAATTAAATGGGCTGCTCAAGGTTATAGATAAAAAAAATATTAAAAAGGCCTAGTGAAAATTCACTAGGCCTTTTTTTTAAGTTTTTATTATGTCTACAAAATCAAAAAGTATAGAGAGCAAAACTGATTTCAATCAGGATGAAAGACTTAAAAAGGTTTCAAATTTAAAAACTCTACTAAATAGACCAGAATTAGGAGCTCTTGGAGGAGCAATTTTAGTTTTTATTTTTTTTGGTATTGTTGCCGGTGACACTGGTATGTTCAGTGCTTACGGGATTTTAAATTTTTTAGATGTATCAGCTAATCTTGGAATTATAGCAATTGCCGCTGCAATGTTAATGATTGGGGGAGAATTTGATTTATCAATTGGATCAATGATTGGTTTTGCTGGTATTTGCATAGCCATACCAGCAATTTATTGGGGTTGGCCTTTGTGGATGAGTATTATTTTTGCTTTTTCAATGGCAGTCTTGGTAGGTTATTTTAATGGGATATTAGTTGTTAGAACTGGTTTACCATCATTTATAGTTACACTTGCTATGTTGTTTATTTTGAGAGGTGCAACACTAGCATTAACAAGGTTAATTACAGGTCGAACACAAGTACCTGGATTAAGAGTTTTAATTGAAAATGATCCCATAGCTTGGATTTTTGCAACAGACTCGTTTAAGTGGATTTTTACATGGCTTGGGTCAATGAATTTAATAGCATTAAGAACAGATGGCACTCCTTTAGCAACTGGTATTCCTCCATCAGTTATTTGGTTTATAGCACTTGCAATTTTAACTACTTGGATACTTATGAAAACTAGATATGGAAATTGGATTTTTGCGTCTGGTGGAGATAAAAATGGAGCAAATAATGTAGGTGTTCCGGTTGGTAGAGTTAAAATAAGTTTGTTTATTGGTACTGCAGTTGCAGCAACGATCTTTGCAACTATTCAAGTCTTAGATGCTGGATCAGCAGATACTATGCGTGGTACTTTAAAAGAATTAGAAGCTATTGCAGCTGCTGTAGTAGGAGGATGTTTACTTACTGGAGGATATGGTTCAGCAATAGGTGCTGCATTTGGAGCAATTATTTTTGGAACTGTTTCAATGGGAATTTTTTATACAGATGTAGACACAGATTGGTTTAAAGTATTTTTGGGTGCAATGATGCTTATAGCTGTAATATTTAATAATTATATAAGAAGAAAAGTAACAGAAAGTAAATAATGTCAGAATATTTAGTTCAATTTAATAATATCAGTAAATTTTTCGGAAAGGTTATCGCTCTTAAAGATGTTACCATGAAACTACGTAAAGGTGAGATTATGTGTTTGTTGGGTGATAATGGAGCAGGTAAGTCTACTTTAATAAAAACTCTTGCTGGAGTTCATAAACCTGACGAGGGAGAAATTATATTCGAAGATGAGAAAATTGTTTTTGATAGCCCAAAAGACGCTTTAGACATAGGTATAGCAACTGTATATCAAGATTTAGCATTGGTCTCTTTAATGAGTATTACTAGAAATTTCTTTATGGGCAGAGAGCCTTTAAAAGGACCTCCTTTTTTAAAAACATTTGATATAGAGAAAGCAAATAAAATTGCTGCTGAAAGAATGGGACAAATAGGAATTGATGTAAGAGATCCTTCTCAAGCAGTGGGAACTATGTCAGGTGGTGAAAGACAATGTCTTGCAATAAGTAGAGCTATCTACTTTGGTGCAAAAGTTTTAGTTCTTGATGAACCAACTTCCGCATTAGGAGTTCATCAAGCATCTGTTGTTCTTAAGTATATAGTTAAAGCTGCTTCCCAGGGCTTAGCTGTAATATTGATTACTCATAACGTTCATCATGCATATCCAGTTGGTAATAGTTTTACAGTTCTTAACCGTGGAAAAAGTTTAGGAACTTATGAAAAAAAGGACATTTCTAGAGAAAAATTATTAAGCATGATGGCTGGTGGTGAAGAGTTAGATAAATTAGAAGTTGAACTTAAGGAAATGAATAGAGTTTCTTCTTAGTAATGCAAATAGGTATAGATTTAGGAGCTACAAAAATAGAAAGTGTTCTTTTAGATGAAAATGGAAAAGAACATTTACGACAGAGAGAAAATTCTCCAAAAGATTATCATAATACATTAACCTCAATTAAAAATATTATAAGTAAAATTGAAAAAAAATTTAGCAAAAAATTTGAAATTGGCATTTGTCATCCAGGTTCTATTCCTAAAGATACAGGTTTACTTAAAAATGCAAATAATTCACCTTGGATGAATGATAAACCTTTTCAAAAAGATATTTCTAAGCTTCTAGATAGAACTATTTATTGTGAAAATGATGCAAATTGTTTTGCGCTTTCAGAGGCAAAAGATGGATCAGCTAGGCATTACAAAATTGTTTTTGGAGTAATCTTAGGATCAGGTTGTGGTGGGGGATTAGTGATAGATAAAAAAATAATTTCAGGAATTAATAATTTATCAGGAGAGTGGGGCCATAACCCACTTCCTTATTATGGTATATCCGAAAATATGAATGTTTTTCAAGGAACTTCCATACCCGATATATCTGTAGAAAAATTTATATCAGGAAAAGGATTGGAGACCTTATATTTTGAAAACTTTAAAAAAAAAATATCAACAAAAGAAATATTTTCTAACAAAAAGGAAAATTCAAAATTTATAGAAAAATTTATAAATAGACTTGCACGTAGTTTATCTCTTTTAATAAATACAATAGATCCAGATGTTATTGTTTTTGGAGGCGGTGTATCAAATGAAATTGAAAACTTAAACTATTTAAGAGACTTAACCAGTAATTTTGCAGGAAAAAAGAATATCAAAACTTCTTTTATTAAACCTAAATTTGGTGATGCTAGTGGAGTTCGTGGAGCTGCCTTGCTTGGTAGAGATACTATTTACTAGTAATTTTTCTTATAGATTTCAAATTAAAAGGTTTAGGTTTTTTACATAAAACACTTATTTTTTGTTTTTTTTTAGTTCTTGCTGATCTATGTATTGCATCAATAATATTTAGTACGTGTAATGATAAATCCCCATTACATAAATTATCTTTCTTATTTTGTATTGAATAAATCATTTCTGAAAGACCAACACCTCTATAATTTGCATTAGTTGGAGACTCATTTGCCCTAGAACTTTGTGTTTTTATATTTATTTTACCTAACGTCATTTTATTTGTTTTAAAATTTTTCCATTTACTTCCCAATTTTTTGCTTATTAAAACAGATCCGCCAAACATATTAGGATCAGGCACTATCATTGATCCCTCATCACCATAAAGTTCTATATGATTTCTTAAATGTGAAATTACATCAAACGATAAAGTTAATCTAATGATTGTTCCATTCATAAATCTCAATGTTGAAAAGTAAGTAGTAGGGCATTCTACTTTAAATTTTTTCCCTTTTTTTGGACCAATTCCAATGGTTCTGAATTTCTTACCATTTTCAGATTGACTAAAAACATCTTTTGCAGGACCAAGTAGACTAACTAATGCAGTTAAATAATAGGGACCCATATCTATTACTGGTCCACCACTTTTTTTTGAAAACCAAGGTTCTGGGTTGGGATGATAAGATTGAACTCCTGGGTAGGCAAAAATAGCGTTTCCAAATTTAATATTACCAATAACTTTTTTGTCAAGTATCTCTATAGATTTTTGCAATCCACCACCCAAAAAGGTATCAGGTGCATTACCAACGTATAGTTTCTTGCTTTTTGCAAGTTTGATTAATTTTTTTCCATCATTAAAATTTATTGCAAGCGGTTTTTCTGAATAAACATGTTTTCCATGATCAATTGCTTTTTTAGCTACGGAATAATGTGCTGCTGGAACAGTTAAATTTAATATTACTTTTATTTCTTTATCATTTAATATTTCTTTAATTGTAACCGCTTTTATTTTATTTTCTTTAGCGCATTTCTGTGCTGCTTCATGATTTAAATCTGCACACTTAATAATTTTAAAATTATTAAAATACTTATGAGCTCTAAAATAAGTTTCAGCTATATGACCACAGCCAATAAGGCCAACTTTAAAAATTTTATTCATAAAGTTTAAACACCTTTTCGTTGTTTCTTTTTACCTTCTAAATGTTCTTTAAGTGATTTTTTATTTTCCTCTGTGGTAGGGATACCTAAAGTTGGACTTTCCCAGTAAGCAGATCCTTCTAACCATTGATAGCCATCCGTGTGAATTGAAATTACATATGTTTTTTTTGATTTTTTCGCTCTTTTATATGCCTCTTCAAGTTCACTTATAGAATTTACATGCTCTCCATCTGCACCCATGCTTTTAGCATGGCTTGAAAAGTCTACAGGAACTAAATTTGGAGTATTAGAACTTTTTAAAAGACAATTAAATTCTTTACCACCTTTATATAGTTGCAATCTATTAATCACAGCGTGACCACCATTATCACAGACAATTAATATAAGTTTATTATTAGTTATTACAGAACTATAGATATCTGAATTATAAAGAAGATATGATCCATCGCCTACAAAAGAAACTACCTCTTTATCTGGATTTGCCATTTTAATCCCGAGAGCCCCTGATATTTCATAACTCATACAGCTAAAACCCCATTCAGTTTCATGAGTATTTAATTCTCTTGGTTTCCAAACTTGAATTACTTCACCTACTAATCCACCAGCAGCTGTAACAGCTATATCTGTTGGATCTGAATTTCTGTAACATGCTCCTATAACTTGAGCATAACTAGGGAGTTTTTGATTAGTTGGACCACTTTCTTTATCAACATATTTTTCCCAATTTTGTAGTTCAACTCTAGATTTTTTATACCAAGTATCATTTGCTTTCCAGTTTCCTAATGCTTGTGATAATTCAATTAAAGAAACTTTTGCATCACCAACAATAGCTTGAGCCATATGTTTATTAGCATCAAATCGAGCTGCATTTATAGAAACTAATTTAAAATTTGGATTCTCGAAGTTGGACCATGACCCAGTTGTAAAATCTGCAAGTTTTGTTCCTATAGCTATAGCTGTATCTGTTTCTTTACTTAAATTATTTGCTGCTCTATTTCCTAATCCTCCAATAGTACCTAAATAATGTGAGTGATCTTTTTTAATTGAAGAGTAACCCATTACAGTTTGAGTAACAGGAATATTATGTTTTATTGCAAAGGCACTTAATTCATCAGTAGCATCTGAATAAAAAACACCTCCTCCTGAAATAATAATAGGTTTGTTTGATTTTTTTATTAATTCTGCAGCCTCTTTTATTTGAAAATCATCTGGCTTTGGTCTTCTAATTGTATGAATTCTTTCTTTGAAAAATTGTTCTGGATAGTCGAAAATTTCACCTTGAACATCCTGGCTTAAAGATATACATGCAGGACCACAATCTGCTGGATCTAACATCACTTGAATAGCTTGCTGTAAACTTGAAATAATTTGTTCAGGTCTAGTTATTCGATCGAAATATCTTACAACTGGTTTAAAACCGTCATTTTGAGTTACACCTGGATTATTAAAATGCTCAACTTGTTGCAAAACTGGATCAGGCATTCTGTTTGCAAATGTATCACCAGGTAAGAAAAGTATTGGCAATCTATTGCTCATAGCAACTGCAGCAGCAGTGATCATATTTGTCGATCCTGGACCAACTGATGATGTTGCTACAAAAATTTGTTTTCTTCTTTTAGCTCTTGAATAAGCTATTCCTGTTAATGCCATATTTTGTTCATGATGGCCTCTCCATGTAGGTAATTCTTTTTGATTTTCTTGAAGAGCTTGACCTAAACAAGCAACATTTCCATGTCCAAAAATTCCAAACACTCCAGGAAATAGAGGTAATTTTTTTCCATCTATTAATGTTTTTTGAGCAATAAGGAACTTTACTAAAGCATGAGCACAAGTAAGTTGAATATTTTTCATAAATTCAATATAAACTATTTAATTAATATTCTTAATTCAACAACAATATATGTACGAAAAATACGGACAGTTTATCGATGGTAAGTGGCAGCAATCTGCAAGTGGTGAAACGTATGAGGTTATTAATCCTGCCACAGAAGAAGTTATAGGAAAGGCTTCTAAAGCTAACAGTGAAGATGTACAAAAAGCACTTAAATCCGCTGCTAATGGTTTAAAAATTTGGAGAGATACATCTCCTTGGGAAAGAGCAAAAATTATCAGAAAAATTTCAGATTTAATGAGAAAAAAATCTGATTTGTTATCTAAATGGATGACACTTGAAGTAGGAAAACCATTGGCAGAAGGAGCTGGCGAAGTAGGTGGTGCTGCTGATATATTTGAGTGGAATTCGGAAGAAACTAAAAGAATATACGGTGAAACTAATCAAAGTCGTTTTCCAAACACAAGAATACATGTTTACTACCAGCCGGTAGGTGTTGTTGCTGCTTTAATTCCATGGAACTTTCCAGTGGTTTTAGCCTCAAGAAAAATATCTACTGCGTTAGCTGCCGGATGTTCAGTCATTGTAAAACCAGATGTAATAACACCGGGTAGTGTAATGGAAATTGTAGATATTTGTAAAGAAGCTGGCGTCCCTCCTGGTGTTGTTAATTTATTATCTGGAGATCCAGCTGGGATTTCTGAAGAGCTAATTAAATCAGATGTAATCAAAAAAATATCTATTACAGGATCTACTAGAGTAGGTAAATTAATTCTAAAACAAGCAGCTGATAAAGTTCAAAGAGTTACAATGGAACTAAGTGGTCACTCCCCATTCATAGTTTTTGATGATGTGGATTTAAATAAAGTAACAGACATGGCTATTACAGCAAAATTTAGAAACAATGGTCAGGTTTGTATTTCACCAAACAGATTTTACATACATGAAAAGAAAAAAGACGAGTTTGCAAAATTAATGGTAGATAAAACAAAAAAATTAAAACTTGGAAATGGAATAGATAAAGACACTTTGTTAGGTCCATTATGTACAAAACAGAGGTTGGAAGGAGTAGAAAAATTAGTTGAAACTACAAAAAAAGAAGGTGGCAAAGTATTGCTTGGTGGAAAAAGAGCAGCAAATTTTAATAAAGGTTATTATTATGAACCAACAATATTTGATAATATAAAAGATAATTATACTATAATGAGAGAAGAGCCATTTGGTCCAATAGTTCCAATTTTAACTTTTAAAGATTTTGATGAGGTAGTTGAGAGAGCAAATAATAATGATTTAGGCCTATGTAGTTATATATATACTAAAGATTTAAAAAAAGCCCATAAAGCATCTGAGATGATGGAAACTGGGTGTGTAGCAGTAAATACACCTGCTGTTGCTGTAGCAGAAGCTCCATTTGGAGGCATTAAGCAGACCGGGTACGGAAGAGAAGGTGGTTCAATGGCTATTAAAGATTATCTTAATATAAAATATACTCATTTTGGTATCTCTTACGAATGAGAAAAAATAAACTAAAGCAAATGTTTAAAAAAGGAGAACCTATTGTAAATGGGTGGCTTCAAATACCTAGTTCATTTTCTGCAGAAGTTATGGCGCACCAAGATTGGGACTCTTGCACTATAGATATGCAGCATGGGGTTATTGACTATCCAAATGCTTTAAATATGCTTCAATCAATTTCAACAACAGATGTCACACCTCTTGCAAGAGTAAATTGGAATGAACCGGGACAGATTATGAAAATTTTAGATGCTGGTTGCTATGGAATTATTTGTCCGATGGTAAGTAATAGAAAAGAAGCAGAAAATTTTATAAAAGCCTGTCTCTACCCAGCTAAAGGATATAGAAGTTTTGGTCCAGTTAGAGGTTTATTATATGGTGGATCAGATTATGCAGTGCATGCTAATGCGGAGATACTAAAACTTGCAATGATTGAAACTAAAGAAGCTTTAGAAAAATTAGATGAAATTTTAGACACTCCAAATTTAGATGGTATATATATAGGTCCAGCAGATTTGAGCTTAGCAATAGGTGAGGAACCTGGTTTTGATAAGTCAGAAGATACAAAAGCTTATAAAGAAATACAAAAAATTTTAGATGCTGCAAAAAATCGAAATTTATTAGCTGGTATCCATAATGGAACCGCAGAGTACGCAAAGAAAATGATAACTAAAGGATTTGATTTGGTCACTGTGGGTTCAGATCAAAGGTTTATGAGCGCAGGAGCAAAAGCTGCAATTCAAAAAATTAAGGGTCCTAAAAAAGATTCAGATATTAAAGGATATTAATTTCGTGAAATATTATGTTTATATGCTCAAAACTAAGAGCATTAGACCAGTCACATATGTTGGATATACCAACAATCTAAAAAAGAGAATCGCTCTTCATAACTCAGGTAGAGGGGCAAAATTTACAAAAGGTAGACAATGGATCTTAATTTATAAAGAAAAATTCAACTCAAAAAAAGAGGCAATTTCTAGAGAATATTATATAAAGAAAAATAGAACATTAAGAAACAAAATAAAAAAGAAATATAAGTGAAAATTGCAATTTTATTACCCTACAAAGAAAACTTTTCACCTGAATATCCGGGCGCAGTTTCTCTTTTTGTTAATGAAACTTCAATTAAAAGTAAGTTTAAAAAAAATATTACAGTATTTGGAAATACAAATTACAAAAAAAAATACAAATTAAAATATAAAAATATAAATTTATTTAACAATCCTTTAATAAGTCAAACTAAAACATATGTTAACAAATTTATAAGATTACAAAAAAAATCTGATTTTTCAATAATAGAGGTTCACAATCGGCCTAGTTACATTAATTTATTAAAAAAAAATCTGAAACAGAAAATATTTGCATTATATTTTCATAATGATCCTTTATCTATGGATGGATCAAAAACCATTGCAGACAGAAAAAATTTATTAAAAAGTTGTTATAAAATTATTTTTAATAGTAATTGGTCAAAGAAAAGATTCTTAGAAGGACTAGAAAATAAATTTATAAACAGTGATAAACTCGTAGTTTTTTTTCAATCGGCTAAAAAAAATAGCAAAAAAATATTAAAAAATAAAAAAAAGTGGATAACTTTTGTTGGAAAACTTAACTCTGCAAAAGGATATGATATTTTTGCAAAGACGATTGTAAAAGTTTTAAATAAACACAATGATTGGAAAGCTAAAATTATAGGCGATGAAAAAAGAGAGAAAATATCTTTAAGACATGATAATGCGGATATTTTAGGTTTTTTAAATCATGAGAAGGTTTTAAATATTTTTAAAAAGACAAGTATAGCTATTGCTTGTTCAAGGTGGGAAGAGCCTTTTGGCAGAACCAGTTTAGAAGCTTCAGCTAATGGCTGTGCTGTAATAATAACCAATAAAGGAGGTCTTCCTGAAACAGTTACAAATGCTAAAATTTTAAATAAATTAAATATATTAAACTTAGAAAAAACAATAAACCAATTAATTGAAAATGATAATCTTAGAAAAAAATTACAAAGATTATCCCTTGAAAACTTCTATCTTACACATGAATTTATAACTGATAAGATAGACAAATTCAGATCAGAAAAGTTAAAAATTATAAAAAAATTTAATACGAAAAAAAGTTTAGAAAATCTAAGAATTCTACATATAACAAATTTTAATGAAAGACTTGATGGTAGATTATTTTTTAATACTGGACGTAGAATAAATAACGGATTTATACGTCTTGGTCATAGTGTTTTAGGATTCAGTGATAGAGATATACAAAAGTACTATAAAGGAATTGGAGATTTAAAGGGTGCGAAAACTCTAAACAACAAATTAAAAAAGACTTGTTATAACTATAAGCCTGATTTAATAATTTTAGGACATGCAGATTTAATATCTGCAGATCAAATTTCAGAATTAAAAGAGGATTATCCAAATGCAAGATTTGGTCAATGGTTCTTAGATCCTTTGAATAAAAAAGGTCCTGATTTCGAGAGGAACAAACAAAGGATTTTAGATAAGATTAAAGTAGTAGACTCATCATTTCTGACCACAAGTCCAGATGTTCTCAATTTTTTAAAAAATGAAAAAAGTTTTTATATTCCAAATCCTTCTGATAAATCTTTTGAAATATTAAATAATTTTAACAAATCTTGTAATGTAGATGTATTTTTTGCCTTAAGTCATGGTGTGCATAGGGGTGTTTTAAAATCAGGAAAAACAGACGATAGAATTGTTTTTTTAGACAAACTTACTCAGAAAACCCCTGATGTTAAATTTGATCTTTATGGAATAGGTAAGGTTCAACCCATATGGGCTGATCACTATTTTAAAACCATATCTAATGCTAAAATGGGATTAAATTTAAGTAGGGGAGAAGCAATAAAATATTACAGCAGTGATAGAATTACTCAGATCGTTGGGAATGGACTTGTCTGTCTAATTGATGAAAAAACGCAGTACAGAAATTTTTTTAACGATAAAGAAATGGTTTTTTATAAAGACATAAATCAATTATCTGAGAAAATTCTTGAATTATCTAGAGATGATAAAAAAAGAAGATCTATAGCTAAAAGGGGCAAAGATAAATATATGAAATATTTTAATTCTAATCTAGTTGCTGAATATATAATTAATAAATCTTTAGAAGTTAATAATAAGAAGAAATTTTTTTGGGAAAATTAAATGTTTTCAATAATTATTCCCACATATAATAATTTAAAATATCTCAAACTCTGTTTAGAAAGCATTAAAAAAAATTCTAAATTTGATCATGAAATAATTATTCATATAAACGAAGGCATTGATGGAACATTAGATTTTTTAAAACAACAAAATTACAAAACCACTTATAGTAAGATAAATTCCGGTGTTTGCATTGCTTTCAACGAAGCTGTAAAACGATCAACAAAAGAATTTATAATTTTAGCTCATGATGATATGTATTTTTGCCCTTATTGGGATCAAATCTTCAAGTATGAACTAGAAAAAATACCTAATAATTATGATTTTTTTTTATCTGGAACTATGGTTCAACCTTTTGAGTCTTATATTAATCTTGATTGTGGAGACACAATTAATAATTTTGATGAAAAAAAACTTTTATCTGAGCTTCCTAAAATAAAGTTTAATGATTTTCAAGGAACTCACTGGCAACCATCTTTGATCCCTATTAAGACATGGAATAAAGTTGGAGGGTTCAGTGAAGAGTTTAGTCCTGGTTTAGGATCAGATCCAGATTTTAATATGAAACTTTGGAATATAGGAGTGCGATTATTTAAAGGTTTAGGCAATTGTAGAGTTTATCATTTTTCATCTCTTTCACTAAGAAAAAAAGCATGGAACAATGGTGCTAAAACTTTTTTATTAAAATGGGGAATAAGTATCAAATTTTTTAAAAAATATTATTTAAGATCAGACCAAACATTTAAAGGCATACTTAATGAACCAAAAAAAAATCTCAGTTATTTTTTAGAATTATTTAAATGTAAAATCGCCTATTTATTTCATTCTATTTTTTCAAAAAAAATTAGTTAAATTTTTATTTATTTGAAATCTTATTTAAAGCATTGTTTTTGAATAAATCAGCCTCTTTTATGTATCTTCTAACCATATTTACAGATTTATGACCTGTCATAGCCATAATATTTCTTTCGCTTGCTCCATATTCAGCAGTTGTGGTAGCAAAACCTGATCTGAGACTATGACCGGCATATTTTTTTTCATCTAAACCAGCGCTTACCGCATGTTTTTTTATAATTAAAGCAACATTCTTATCTGAAATTGGAAAAACTAGTTCGTTTTTATTTTCGATCAACCAATTTCTAAGATGCTCTACAGGACAGTACTCTATAAATTTAAAAGAGGGGATAGCTTTAGTCATTCCTTCGCCTGATTGATCGGATTTAGACTTTCTTACAAATATCTTCACCCCCTCTTTTACAAATTCAATATCATCTCTATTTATTGTAACAAGTTCTGACCTCCTAAATCCTCCAGAAAAACCAACTAATATTAATGTTTTATCTCGTAATTTTTTAAATTCGTTTAAATTAGACTGATTAATTACTTTAATAAGTAATTTTAAATCATTGAATAATAACGGTTTTTTTGCTTTTTGATGTACGCCTATTTGTCTTTTAATACCAAGTAGATTTTCCATTATTATTGGATGTTTAGTATCCAAATAATGGCCTTTGTACCTGTGCATAACATTAATAGATGCTAACCGCCTTTTTAAAGTACTAAATTTGGATTTTTTCGCTAAATACGTAAGATAAATAGATACTGTCTTTGGCTGCGACGGCATACTTCTAAATCCATGTTTAGAACAGAATAATGCATAATCATTAAAATCGGATTTGTATGCACGAATAGTATTTTTAGCTTTTGATTGTTTTAAATTATCAAGAGTCTCAATTTCAAGTTTTTTAATTTCTGTTGTTAAATCATTCATAATTTCCGATAACCATTAATTATCGGAAATAATATATTAAGTGATTTTAGATGTCAATAAGTATAATTTTAAATATCATGATAAAATTTATACTTCCAATTACAATATTTATAGCGGCAGTTTACGGAATTTCATACTTCTGGACGAACTCGAGTTCAAAAGGCAAAAAAATGATTGCTCTAGGCTTAATAATAGCTCTTATAATAGCTATATCTCTAACAATTTACCTAATTTTTGACTAATGAAGCTAGCAGGTACTAAATTTCAACTGAAAGTATGGGCTTATTTGAGGAAAATACCTCGTGGAAGCGTTAAAACCTACTCTCAAGTGGCAAAAGCCATAGGAAAACCGCTTGCTGCACGTGCTGTGGCTAATGCTATAGGAAAAAACCCCTATGCTCCCAAAATACCATGCCATAGAGTTATAAGATCCGACGGATCGCTTGGAGGTTATTCAGGCAAAGGAGGCATAAAAACTAAGAGATTTTTACTAAAAAAAGAGGGTATAAGGCTCTAGAATTGTTATTTGACGGGCGATCTGGTCTATTGGCCCCTATTCCACTGTATTTTTAACCCACAC
>MDSW01133014.1_pt1 | contig 13713 bp, 14 predicted proteins | sample 811171 | NCBI WGS metagenome assembly MDSW01 (sample SAMN05326641, study PRJNA326480) | marine metagenome | isolation source: seawater | place: Atlantic Ocean: North West | collected 2012 | reverse complement strand
TGATAAGAATCGAACTTATGGCCTCTACGATGTCAACGTAGCGTTCTACCATTGAACTACACGCCCATTTTAGAATTTTTTCTTAACTAATTGTTTGATATATCATGTTTTTTATGAAAAAAATAAAAAAATTATCAATCTGTTTAAAATGAAAAATTTAAAATTGTCTATACCAAAAACTTTAAATCTACTAGTCTATTTATTTCCGCTCTCTTTTATTTTGGGAAATTTTTTTATAAATATAACAATATTTTTTTTTTGTATTTTAGGAATCATCCATTATAAAAAAAAACCATTTATCTTTAATAAAAACAATCCTTTAAGTTTAATAATTATTTTTTTTGTAACAGTTTTAATATCCACATCCCTTGAATATCTAGTGAATGAAATTGGAACGGACTACTTAATAAAAGCCCTTGTTTTTTTAAGATATTTAATTTTTCTTATCATCTTAAGATATATGGTTTTAAATAATGATTTAAACTTGAAAAAAACTTTATTGGCTTCATTGTTATTTTCAAGTTTTGTTGCCTGCGATGTAATCTTTCAATACTTTGTTGGATTAGATATTTTTGGTAATAAACCTTGGGGGGGTTTTTATTCGGGGGTATTTGGGAACGAAGCTGTCGCTGGTGGCTATATCCAAAAATTTGCTGTAATTGGTTTTTTTTCCCTGCCCTTGGTATTAAATAATAAAAATCCAAAATTTATTTATATTGCATTTATTTTGTTAGCAATTTGTTTTTTAGGGACTCTTTTTTCAAATAATAGAATTCCAACCATAATGTTTTGTTTTTTCTTATTTGCTTTGGGAATGTTTTTATTATTAAAAAAATCAGATATAAAAAATGGAATACTTATATTTTTATCAATTTTTGTTTTTGTTTGGTGGGCCAGCAGCGTTGATAAAATTAAAACTAGGTACAAAAGTTTTTATGCTGGAATACCTCAATTTTCAGAAATGGTTGAGGAAATTAAAAACAAACATCCAGAATTTAAAAAATACAAAAATACCGGAACTTATTTTTTTCACACCGAAACTTTTAAAAAAAATGAGGATAAAATTAAAATTCTTCCGAATTTTACCGGACACACGCAGCTTTACATTACTTCAATAGAAATTTTTACAGAAAATGTTTTGATGGGAAGGGGTATTAAATCTTTTAGACACACGTGCGCTGAAAAGATCCATTTGCCTAATAGAACTTGTGGTAATCACCCTCATCATTTTTATTTGGAGATATTAAATGATGTGGGAATTTTTGGATTTATTATAATTTTTTCTGGAATTGTTTTATTAATGATTAAAAATTATGAAAAATATTATAAAAAAAAAGGAAGATTCAATACAGTTTTTTCCTTAACTTTCTATGCTCTGTTTACATCTTTAGTTATTGAATTCTTTCCAATTAGAAGTCAGGGTAGTTTTTTTTCAGTTTGGAATGCCAGTTATATTTTTTTTCTTCTCGGTATTTCTTGTGGCTTATATGACTTAAAAGCTAAAAAATCTGCTAAAAAAATATTTAATTTTTAACTTTGTTAGCAATTTTTTTTGTTGTTTTAAAGATAGTCTAGAAAGTGAAAGTTCTTTTTCATTTGAATTTATCCATTGCTCAAGTTCTTTTATATAAATATTTGATTTTTTAGTTGAAAAATTACTTTCATGTAATCTATAAAAAGCTAGAGGTTCCTGTATAGACCCAATTTCAAATTTTTGACTCAATCTTATAAAATAATCAAAATCACCAATGATGTTATAAATTTCATTAAATTTAAATTTTTTAAAAATACTTTTTTCTAAGAGTACAGTCGCAATTCCAAGGCTATAATAATCCAAAAGTTTTTGAGTTATTGAACCAGAAGGCAGTTGCATTTTATGCTTAACAAATTTCTTTTTTTTTTTATCATTTAAAACATAATAGTTGGAATAAACAATTTTAAACTGTTTGTTTTGTTTAATAAAATTTAGCTGTTTATCAAGTTTATCTGGAACCCATAGATCATCTGTGTCTAAAAAACTAATATAGTCGCCGTTGCATTTTTCAATAGCTAAATTTCTGGCGTTATATAGATCCAACAATTCATTTGTTCTAAAATATTTAATCCTTTTGTCATTAAATTTTTTCAATATTTCCTTGCTACTATCATTAGAAACATTATCAAAAAAAATTATTTCCCAGTTCCTATATGTTTGATTCAATACGCTTTTTAAGCTTTCAGACAAAAACTTTTCACCATTGTGACAGTTCATGATGATGCTAACCAAATTCATTTTATTAAATTATAGAGTTATTTTTTTTTTACCTTGTTCAGAAGGTCTTTTGTTCTCATATTGCAAGCTATTTCAAGAAATTTTTTTGATCTATACTTTATAGCCTTGGGTATCCAAAAACTTTCATTTTTTGATTTTGTGTAATTTTTAGATGCTCTTAAAATCTCTTCATCATCAATTAGTTCGTGTATAATTTTTTTTCTATTTTTTATTCCAGTTTTGAAATCAACCTTGCCTCTAAAAATGCATAAACTATAAGATATTAAAGTATAAATTAAATAATAGATTAAAGCCTGATCTCCATATTTTATAATCTCATTTTGATCACAATTTCTACTTTTCAAACTATTTTTAATATGTTCTTGCATAATTTTAAAATTAGAAACTGGAAAATTATGATTAAAAGCGTTAGATCTGCCGGTTGGAGAATCTGGATTGATACGATAAATATAAAGTTGTTCTTTAAGATATTTAATTTTTTTTGAAAATCCTAAAACATCTATTATGAATATTTCATCTTCCAAAAATCTTAGCTTATCCTCAAAAAAAATATTATTTCTCTCTATAATTGATTTTTTTATTAACTTGCCATGACAACCAGCAACTCCAACTGTATATTCGGGATCTGTGACTCTTTTTTTAATTTCTAAAGTTATATCTTTATAGTTAAATTCTTTATTTGAATCAAAAGCAAAAATATTTTCTCTAAAATTTATTTTATCATGAATGCGTTTTTTATCACAAAATACTAAATCGTAATCTCCAATACTTGCATTACTATATAATTTTCTAAGTGTGCTACTCAAAATTGAGTCGTCAACATCTAAAAAAAAAATATACTCTCCTTTTGACTCGATAAGTCCCTTGTTTCTAGCAGCAGATGGACCTAGATTTTTATTTAAAGTTATTAGTTTGTAATTAATTAGATTTGATTTTTTAACAATACTACTTGTATCATCTGATGAGCAGTCATCTACAAATATTATTTCGATCTTTTCTTTTATGTCTTGATTTTTTAATGTTTCTATACAATTTAAAATATCTTTTTTAGAATTAAAGAAAGGAACAATGACACTAATAGCGTAATTTTCTTTCATAAAGTCAAGACCAGGATAATGAGAATTTTAATTTTTTACTTTTAATTTCAAGTTTAAATTTTCTTGAAAGAAATTGGACTTTGCGTCTGTTTGCCTGCAACTATCAAGCCCTTACCATCATAAACCTTTGCTGTAGTAGGGTCATATGGACGTCCATCACAATAATCACAACCGGGAAAAAATTTTTCCATTTTAACAAGTCTTTTAATTTTTCCTTTTAAATTTTGACCGTTTTCTAATAAATCAACATAATCCATTGGGTTGTTTGGTATTGCTTTGAGTTCGTAGGCATTTGATATGAAAGGACAAGTATATAATTTTCCACTTAATAAGGTGTAAAATTGTTTAGCGCAGCACTCTTTAAACATAATGGCATTATCTTGAGGTGATCTATTGTGTTTACGAATGCTACTGCAGTCTACCCAATTACCAGCGGGTCTTCTGTAATAATTAATTTTGTGATTTTTAAGACTTTGTTCTAACCTGTCTATATTACGAGATAATTTTCCATAGTCTGTTATATAAAAATTAATATTTTTACCATAGAAACTTTTCAATACATCGTCTTTAACCGGTATTGTGCCGTTGGTATAAACAAAAATTTTATGACTTGAATCCTGTTCTGCAACACCATTAGTTATTTTATGCCAATTCTTATTGATTAGAGGTTCTCCGCCTATTATTCTAAATTCTGATATACCATCAACATTTTTATTTAAATTATCTACTGCAGTTAATATTTTATCATCAGTATTTTGTGGCGACGTATAGTATTGCATTAAATTAGCACAGCTTTCACATTTCATTGAACATTTAGTTGTTATAACAATATCTATACTTCTTAGATGAACTAATGATTCATCAAAATAAGCTTCGTGACTTTTAACTGAAATTAGTATTTTATTTTTAATATAGCTTTGAGATAAATTATGTTGATATTTGCTTGCATCATAATTTTTTAGTATTTCTAAAGGTGAATAAAAATCCTGATATCCCATAGACGTTAATTGATCAACAATTTCTTGAATGTTATGATAAGCAATTATAAGTCTCGCTTTAGGAAATTTTTTGGGCAAATTCGTTGTATGAATTACTTCCAGTCCTTTAATTTTTTTGTTTACTTTTCTTGTTTCGTTATCACAGAGACCTTCGACTTTAATTCCGTTTGCCTTACAGGCATTTATAATAGCCTCTATTTCTTGAGTAACTGCAGCAATTACAACTGGAGCACCTTCTTTGTTTAATTCTTTTATGCAGTTATATTTCGCTTTATTTATCATAAATTAATTTTAAATTTATACACTAATCTTTTATTTTTTAAAACAATAAAGAAAAACTAAGATTTCCATAATGAAGATTCGTCAGAGATATGTGTAAAAAACCTTTTTGAATTTTTTTTAAAAATGAGTCTTCCTTTTGCTTGATATTTTTTCCATAAAACTTCGGAAAATTTTTTTACATTTTTTGGTTTATTTTCTGAAATATGCCAAATCTGACAATTTTTAAATTTTCTTTTTTCAAAATTCAAGGAATCTAATATGATTTTAGAAACAAAGTTAACGTTAGAAAAGTCTCTTTTTTCAAAAGGATTTTTAATAATGAAATCTTTGTTTTTTCTTATAGCTTTTAATAAAGAGGGGAAAAGTCTTTTGGTGTTCTCTCCGTTTCCAAAGGTTGGAAAAGTTCTCATTATTCTTACTTGGCAATTAAACTTTTTTGCTAAATTTTGACTTTGGTCACTTAAAATTGCTTTGCTTAATCCATAATCACTGTCGGGAATCCTATTTGTATTTAACATTAGTTTTCTTTTACTTTTTTTATTTTTTCCATACTCGGATGAAGTACTTACTATTAGCCATTTCTTACATCCGGCTCTTATTGCATTTTTAAAAAGTTTTAATGACTTAAAAATATTTACCTCATAAATATTTTTAGAAAAATTTTTGTTAACACCATCGGCTGCTAGATGTACTAAAATATCGCTTTTGGATAACTCATACTTCCAATCTTTATCAAAATCTCCAACTAACCATTTTATATTTCTATGTTTAAAAAATTTTTTCTTTTTTTTTCTTATTGGGGCATAAATATAATTTCCTTTTTTTGCAGCTAATATTGCAAATTTTCTTCCTATAAAACCTGAGGAGCCTGTTAAAAAAATTCTCATCTAAATAACTTTTTTGTATAAATCTTTAATTTTCTAAAGATAAAGGTTAAAATTGAAAGATAGACATTTGGAAAAAATAAATTTTTAACAAAATGTTTTTTTAAATTTAAATACTCTTTTCCTTTCGTTTGGGATGAAAAAATAATTTTCAAAAAATAACTAAAAAAATTTCTTAAAGCAAAATTTTTACAATACAAATATTTAATTAACGGAAGACCTTCTTTTTTATAAAAATCTATTAATTCGGGTAATCTAACAATTTCTATTAATTCATAATAACTTTTCCATTCTCTAAAACCAATAATATTTACACTCAAAGGTTCGGCACATATAAAAGCTTTAGAATTTTTAAATGCATATGCATTTACAATTGGGTGAAAACAAGTATTTTCAAAATTGGACCAAATTCTTTTTTCCTCTAATTTTTTAACGTCTACTTTTTTACTAGACTCAATCCATTTGGAAGTTTTAAATACTGTTAAAAATATTCCAATTAAGAATTCCCAGGATACCTCTGGATCAATTAAATTCCAAAAACTTACTATTTTATTACTTTTAACTTTAGAAATACTATCAAGCTCATTTAATTTAATATTTTGTGTGTTAAATGGTTTGGGAAATTTTTCCAAATATTCAGAGTTTAAATAGTATGAGTTAATAAAAAATAATTCAATATCTGAATTTGACTTTAAAATTTTAAGTAAACTTTTTAAAGTAGTTGGGAGAATTAAATCATCATCACCAATTAACCATGAGTATTTTCCTTTTGCTAAACCAATTACTTTTTTTGCATTTCTGGCAAAACCAAGATTTTCAGAATTTTTGTAATAGTTAATATTTAAAAAACTTTTGTATTTATCAACTATTTCTTTGGTATTATCATTTGAATTGTTATCAGCGATACAAATTTCAAAATCATTTTCTGTATACTGTTCCTTTGAAATTAAAATTGAATTTAAACAATTGTCGAGTTTTTCTGACCTATTAAACGTAGGTATACAAATTGACAGTAACATTTAAAAATTTAATTAATAATTATATGACAATTGATTAAAGCTTTGGCTTAAATAATATTTATAATTATCTTTATTTATTAGATGGAATCTTGGTAATAAAAAAATAAGATTACCTCCTGACTTAATATATTGTAATTCTTGTTTAATTACCTCTTTTCGAAAAGACCATATTAAAACAATTAAATAATCAGGATTCTTTTTTCTCATTTTTTCCTTAGATATTATTTTAATATTTGAACCTGGTGTAAATCTTGATAGCTTTTTTTTACTACCATCACAAATTTCTTTGATTTGTTTATTTGTTACTCCGCAATGATTTAAAACAACATTTCCTTTGGTGGAAGCCCCATATGCAATTACATGTTTCTTTGATTTCAATTTAAGAAACATCTGTAATAATACCTTTACTTTTTGCACTCTTTCATCAAAATTAGAATATGAAGTAGCATTAATCTTTTTTTCATCAGTTATCAGTTTGTTTATTTTGTTTTTTTTGATCTTTCTTTTGCTGTCTTTTCTTGAACAAAAAATTTCTATACTGCCTCCATTTATCTCGTTAAGTTTATAATCTATTATTTTTAAACCATTTTTATTAGCAATTTTTTTAAATGTCGTAAGAGAATAATATGCAACATGTTCGTGACAAATTTGATCATATGTTAAATTTTTCAACATAAGAGGCAAGTATGAAATTTCTAAAACCCAAATGCCATTTTTTTTTAATAAATTAAAAATGTCTGAACAAAACAAGCTGGGATCTTTTACATCATAAAACATTGCAAAAGAGGTGATTAGATCAAATTTAATATTTTTTTTTATAATCTTTTTAGAAAAAAAATCAAAAACAACATTGATATTTTTTTTATAATTTTTTTTAAATTTCTCTGCAGATGGATCTACGCCTACCAGATAATTTGATTTTTTAAATTCATTTAGAAAAGTTCCATCATTGCTTCCGATGTCTAAATATTTGATTTATTATTAATTATTTTTTCTTTCTTTAAAAAATCTACTTTTTTTTTAATATGGTTTGCCATAAGTTTACTAAGTGATGTGCTATACTCATAACCTTCACCAAACATTTTTTCTAATTTTGCTCTCTCGCCAAGTTGTACTAATTTGCATTGTTTGCAGCTAAAAAGATCCAAAGAGTATTTTTTTAAATTATTTTTTTTTTTTGATAGAAAAATGCCACTTAAAGGTTGTCTTCCCAAAGAAACAATACATTCCAATTTTTTCCTTTTACAATTTATGCAAATTTTCATTTTTTTTTATATATTTCTCTCAATACATCTCTATCTCTTATAGTGTCCATACATTTCCAAAATCCATCGTGTTTATACGCAGCTAACTGATTTTGCTTACAGAGATTTTCTAAAGGGTCTTTTTCTAAAATATCTTGATCGTTTTTAATATATTTAAAAAATTTATAGTTAGAAACAAAAAAACCACCATTAATCCACCCATTTTTAACTTGTGGTTTTTCTTTAAAAGATTTTACCAAATTTTTATTCAGTACAATTTCACCAAATCTTGCCGGTGGGTGTACGGCTGTTACAGTCACAATTTTCTTTTCTTTATAGTGAAAATTTAAAAGTTTTTTTATATTAACATTAGAAACACCGTCTCCATAGGTAAACATAAAATTTTCATTTTTGCTTATAAATTTTTCAAGTCTTTTTAATCTTCCGCCCGTCATTGTTTTTAGACCTGTGTCGACTATTTTAACATTCCAATCGAAAATTTTTTTTCTAAAGTAATTTTTGATTATTTTCTTTTTATAACCGGCAGCTATTATAAAATCTTTTATTCCGTGTTTTCTATAATGAGACATAATATGAAATATTATGGGTTTGTTATTTATTGTTACCATGGGTTTTGGAATTGATTTAGTTAATTCCGAAAGTCTTGATCCTTTACCCCCAGCTAGAATAATACATTTCATGCGTGTGAATATTGATTAAATTTTTTATTTTTTTTTAAAATTATTTCTGCCTTTTTAAAATCTTCTAAAGTATCAATATCTATTGATCTGTTTTTTGGCATTATGTAACCAAGGGTTTTGGGTGTCATAAAATTACGTATTTTTTTTTTAAAATTAATTTTTGAAATATAAATTGCACCATTTATAAAATATTTTGTTTTTTTTATTTTTTTCTTTAACAGGCACTTCTTATCCAAGCTCACCTTAAAATTGTGGTTCTTCATTTTTGATACTGATATTAGAGACATACAATCTGTATTAATAATTTTTTTAATAGAAACATCTATATCACTGCTTCTTCTTAAAGGTGATGTTGGTTGTAATAAACAAATATAATCAAACCTTTCTTTCTGATTTTTTAAAAAATTATTTATTACGTCGTGAATAGAGCTATCCGATCTACTTAAATATTTTTTTCTTTTTATCAATTTTATTCTTTTGTATTTTTTTGAATATTTCAATATTTCGTCCATATCGGATGAGACAAATATATTGTCTAGATATTTGCTTTTAAGAGCAGAAGAAATTGTCCAAAATATCAATGGCTTTTTAAAAATAGTTAAAAAATTCTTTTTTTTAAGTCTTTGGCTATTTGCTCTGGCAGTAATTAGAGCAACGATTTTTTTCTTCTTATACATTCTTTAATTGTGAGTAAATAATATTACAAATATTACTTGATATATTTAATTTTTCATATGGATTTTTAATTTTTTTAATTTTTGTTAAAAACTTTTTGCTCATTGATTTTTTAAATTTGGACTCGATCTTTTTTTTATCAAATGAACAGTGTAAAACATTTTTGGGAGCATATCTGCCCTCTTGTCTTTTTCCCAAATTAATACATGGAATTTTAAAACTACAAGACTCGACGATTCCGCTTGACGAATTTCCAATCAAGAGATCACTGTTACGCAAAAAATAATGATATTTTTCAACTCCAAGATTTGGAACTATTAAAGAATTAGTCTTTTTTAATTTGATTTTTATTATTTTAATAAATTCTCTAAAGCCTTCGTCTGCATTGGGGAAAGTAAATATTACTTTGTGATTTTGATTGTTTAAAAAATTTATTAAAATTTTTAAGTTTTTAATATTTTCTTTCAATGGAATCGTAGTTTCTGGATGAAAACATGCCATTATTTTTTTTGAGCTTCCGCTTAAAAATTGACTCTCTTTAAAAGTTAATTTTTTTTTGTTAAATTTAAACTTTATATTTTCCAGAGCGGGTGCACCCACAACAAATAAGTTTTTATTAATACCGAATTTGGTAAGTTTTTTTTTATGAAAATTTGTTTCTAATAAATGAATTTTGGACATTTTAGATATGCTTAATCTAAAAACATCATCAATTGAGCCCTTGGTGTCACTTCCTCCTGATAAATGTATTATTGGTATTTTGTAAAACAAACAACAAAGTGCAAAACACATCATTTCATATCTATCCCCCAAAATAATAGCCCCATCAAATTTTATATTATTCAAAATTATATTTGAATTTTTTAATATGCCTTCAGCATTTTTTAAAATATTATATTCATCTGATTGAGAATATTTAAAGTTAAAAAAGAATTTTTTTATTTTTATGTTCTCAAATTCTTTCTTGGTATTTCCAAAAATATTTGATGTGTGTGCTGAACCTACAATAAGATTAGGATTAAACCTTTTGTCTTTATTTAATCTTTCAATAAGATTTTTTAGGACACCAAAATCTGATCTTGCACAAGTAAATATAGCTAATTTTATCATTAATTTTTTGTTTATTCCCAATTAAAATTAAAATATTTGTCAGACGGATCTTTTCTAACCATCTCTTTTTCATCGTGTGGGTTATCTAAACAATTTGCTATAATTGACTCGTGTGTATCAAGTCCTTTAAAGCCATTCCAAATATTAGGAGGAATAGAAACTAAAAAATATTTTTCTGGACTTAAAATTATTTCTTGATATTGATTTTTTGTTTTACTATTTTTTCTATCATCAAATAAAACTAATTTAACTTTACCTTTAATACACGCATAGTTAAGTGTTGATCTAAGATGTAAATGCCATCCTTTTATAATATTTTGGTAAATAGTAGAAAAATAAATTTCACCAAATTTTTTAAAAATAGGGCTGTCTGCTCGGATCATGTGCATTATTTTTCCTCTATCGTCACTAATGATTTTTAAATGTGAAATTTTTACGCCTTCTATCATATAATTTTAAATTAAAATTTTTTTTAAATTATTTTTTTGTATTGTTTAATTTGATCTATAGAGAATTTAACAATTTTATCTTTATTTTGTTTTTTATTTTTGAAATAAAAACTATACCAATCTAAAGTCATTTTAATAGCTTCCTTTGCCTTCAAAATCGTTTTCCAATTAAGTTTTTTTAATGCTTTGTTGCTATTCAATGATAAATGATTTGATTCATAATATTTTTTTTTCGCAATTTGAACATTTGATTTCGATGATAATATTTTCTTACAATAATTTACGAGTTTTAACACTTTCATATTATCTTTAAGATTTGGTCCAAAGTTCCATGATCCTGAGTATCCTTTTTTAAAATACATTTTTTCTGCTAACTTTATATATCCAGTAAGAGGTTCTAAAACATGTTGCCATGGTCTCGAGGCATTTGGACTTCTAATTACAAGTTTTCTATTAAATATTAATTTTTCTGCACAATCTTTCATTATTCTGTCTTTTGTCCAATCTCCCCCTCCAATACAGTTGCCAGATCTTACAGTGGATATTTGACATGACTTGGATTGAAAGAAAGATTTTTGATAGCTTTGAAAAATTATTTCTGATGCTGCTTTACTTCCGCTATAAACATCATGACCTCCAAGATGATCTTTTTCTAAAAACTTCTTATTTTTTTCAAGATTTAAATAAACTTTATCTGTCGTTACTATGATTCCAACTTTTACACTTTTGGACATTTTCATTACCTCTAAAATATTTGTAGTTCCAACTACATTGGTTTTAATTGTATCAATAGGATCAATATAACTTACTAAAACACTTGATTGTGCGGCCATATGAAAAATTATTTTCGGTTTGTTATTTTGAATAACTTTTTTAAGAGAGCTAATATCATTAATATTTTTTCTGTAATCTTTTTCTAAAAATCTAGACAATTTCATATCATCAAAAAAATTAGGTTTCGAAATTGGGTCAATAGCATAACCTATGATTTTCGCCCCAAGCGTATGCATCATTAAGGTAAGCCAACTACCTTTAAAACCTGTGTGACCTGTTATTAAAACTCTTTTATTTTTCCAAAAGTTTTTGTTCATTTAATTTTTGTAAGACTTTTTTGACAGATGAATACTTTATCGTATTTCTTTCGTTAAGAGAATTTATATCTTTTTGATTATCAATTGAATACCATATTCCTTTGATATGACTAAAGTCAGATTTAAATTTTTTAATTATCTTAGGGTAAAACTCTTTTTCAAAATTTTTATAATTTTTAAATGACAAATTCATAATTTTTTTATTTATAATGGAAATACCTGAGTAAACATAACCAATGAAGTCTTTTTTTTCATTTTTATTCACCGAGTTGAAAATTATATCCCTTTGAAAATCAGATATTTTATTTTTTTCAAAAATCACAACACCGTATGGAAGTTGGGCAGGATTCCCTAAAAAGGTTATATCAATCTTTTTATAAATATGATTATTAAATAATTTAAATATATTGAAATCAAATATTGCATCTCCATTTAAAAGAATAAAATCTTTAGATTTAATATATTTCTTTACTTTAAATATTCTTGTTGCAATTGATGAATTAATACCTGTATTAACAATATCAATTTTCAATTTAGAAAATTCATTTTTATTTCTATTAATATAATCTCTAATCATTTTCCCTTTGTATCCCACTGGTAAAATTAGATGATTAAATTTATTTATTTCTAAATTTTTTATTACGTACCAAAGTATTGGTTTGGAATGTATTTTTACCAAAGTTTTTGGCAATCTCTTCCCTATATTGCCTAGCCTAGACCCTTTGCCTCCACATAAGATTATTGCAGTTCTAGTTTCCATAACTAATTAATATTTTTCCAGAATCTTTTATATGTCTTTTTATCTAAGATATAAAAAATGTTTTTTGTAATCCTGTCATTTTTTTTTTGTTTATTAGATAATAATTTATTAAAAACTTTTTTAAAATCTGAATGCCCATTTGCAAAATCAATGCCATCATTCAGATCAAAAAAATATGGATGATCTTCGCTTATAACTCTGAAAGCTGGAACACCTAAAATTATTGACTCTAAAACTAAAGACGAAAAACCACAAATAGTTAGATCTGCATTTTTAAGTTGTTCTATAGATGATTTATTTTTATCAGAAGTAAACTGATATTTAAAATTAATTTTAAATTTTTTTAAAGTTTGCTCAAAATTGTTTGGATGTGGACTTAAAATAAAACTTGCATTATTTAATTTACTTTTATTTATCACTGAAATTAGAGAATCTTCATCCCCAATTGTTGGGCAAATTAAAATTTTGAACTTATTGCCTGAATTACTTTTGTTTTTTTTTTTATTTTTGTTTTTAAAGTTAAAATAATTAACATCATATTTAAGACTGCCTATTATTTCGATTTTGCCGGGAAAGAATTCTTTTAATATACTTTTAAAATGATTGCCCATTACTAAATATTTATCCGGCATTGGTGAAATATTTAATTTTTTTGAATTTGACATAAATTCCTTTTTGTCATTTCTGAAAAAAAGTAAGTTCTTGTTCGCATAACTATGCTGGATAGTAATGATTTTGAGTGGAAATTCTAATTTTTTTAAAAAAAAATATATTGATTTATAACCTGGGCTAAACTCACCATAATTTATAAAGTACCTTGCTTCTGTATAATTAAAAAAATTTTTTATTGCTAACGATTGTAAAAGGTAAAATTGAATGTTGCCAGCAAAGGATTTTAATAAATGTGGATACAAGACATTAAAACAATCTCTATTATTTATATAAAAATTTTTATTTTTATTTCCAGAATAAAAAATTACTTTGAATAAATAAAAAATTGACTTTGAGTAAACCTCAATTATATCGCTAAAATTTAAATATCTGTCAGCTATAAAATAATCAACTTTTTGACTATTTAATTTTTTCATATTTTTAAAGAAATTTAAAAAAAATTTTTTTTTATAAGTTATA